>Ga0206928_1008_pt1 | contig 69504 bp, 68 predicted proteins | sample Alteio_BWOrgHeat_21_FD_152941 | JGI IMG/M metagenome (GOLD analysis project Ga0206928, IMG submission 152941) | Enriched cells from forest soil in Barre Woods Harvard Forest LTER site, Petersham, Massachusetts, United States -... | ecosystem: Environmental > Terrestrial > Soil > Temperate forest >... | reverse complement strand
CGATCACGAATCTCGAGAATATTGCAAACCTCGTGATTGTGATGATTCTCCTGGTCGTAATCGGTGATGATCGGATGAGCCATGTGCGAATAATGGGCATTGAGTTCGCGTAAAAGAGCCGATTCCTTCACGCCGAGATCGCGGACATCGAGGCCGAGCTTGCGCGCCTCGCGCGTCGTGATCGGATACGAGTGCGAGGGATAAGATGAGTTAAGCTCGCGGCTGATCCGCTCCGCCCGCTTGCCGGACGGCATGTGGTAACTGAGCAATTCCTGGCAGATGCGGATCGAGAGGGAGCTCGACCGATCCAGCGCGCCGATGACCAGGGGGTGAATGTAGCGATAGACCTCGGGATAGGGATTGCCCTTGACCCGTTGCTCTTTCCAGAGGCGCAGGATGCGAAAAACTTCATCTTGGCTCACGGAGACAATCTCGTTGCGGCTATCGACCGGGGAAAGCTGGTGCTTCAGGCTCGTATCGACCGCCGTGAGGTAGGAGGTCTGCCCCATGTGAATTTCATTGGCGCCAAGGGCGACCATGGTGGCGGCGGAAGCGCATTCAAATGGCGCGTAAAGCACGACGCGCTTGAATCGGCTTCGTAAAAGATGCACCAGCCGCAAAGCCGCCTCGGGATTGCCGCCGTCCGACTTGAGAAAAAGTCCCACGGACGTGCCGTGCTTGCGGGTTTCCAGCAGTTGCGCCATGGCCATTACATCGTTCTGGCAAATGGAACCGCCTGACGATGTCCAATACGCCAGCAACGGCAGCCCGATCTCCTTTTCGAAACGGGTGAAGATCGCTTGGGTCTCCCGGGTGAGAACCGGTGCGCGCTTGGCTGGGGGTGGCCGCATGATGGTTCCATTATCGGGTGTAAGTTTGGCGCGGGCGCGTGGCATGGTGGACTTTCAGCATGTCACGCGATAACCCGCAGGGCAAGCAGCAGGCACCCACAACAAGGAAAACACTCAAAATTATTCCGAAACGGTTTGCATCTCATGGAGGAAAAGCTAGACAGATAAATGCCCTTTTTCTCCCTTGACCGCCTGCGCCACCTTTCCTCCAAAAGCCTTCTTCCCCTGTCAGTGGTTTTCCTCGTGGGAGCGGCATTTCTGGCCTCTGGCTGCCACCCTGCCGTGACCGATCCCAAGGATCCGAAGTTTATCGTGGCCGAGAGGGGTAATTGGAAAATCACCCGGGCGGATCTTGACGCCGAGCAGGCATCTTATTTAAAACAGCATGAACTGACACCGGACAAAATCGAGCCGGCCAAGATTCCCGCGTTTGAATCTGCCGTGCTGGACAACATGCTCTTGAAGTCGATCTTCATGGAAAAAGCCGCCGCCATGTCCTTGAAGGATGTGGACAAGGAAGAGGCCGATACGCTCGCCAGGATGAGGAGCAGCGTTCCGAGCGATGAGGCATTCAACGAGGAACTTAAAAAGCGCGGCATGAATCTCGATGAAATGAAAAAACGCATCCATGAGGATGTATTGATCCACCATGTTCTCCAGGCGGAAGTTCCTCAAGCCGTCGAGCCAACTGAACAGGAAATCAACGGATTCTACATCCAGCACAAAGATGAATTTTATCTTAAGGAAGTGGTTCGCGCCAGTCGCGTTGTGATCCTGCTGGGTGATAAAATTTCACCGGCGGAAAAGGCCGCAAAGAAAAAGATCATCGACAAAGCCCGGGATCGCGTGATGCACGGGGAGGATTTTGCCAAGGTTGCCTCTGAAGTTTCGGAAGACCAGTATTCCAAGTCCAAAGGTGGAGATATTGGGTATTTCCAGAAGGGACAGAACGAAAATGATCCGAAATTCGACGAGGTGGCTTTCGGTACCAAGGTTAATGTGGTTAGTCCGGTCTTTGAGACAGCCTTGGGCTATCAATTTTTAAAGGTGACGGAAAGTCGGCCGGCTGGAATAGCCACGGTGGCTGAGGCAAGTCCGAAGATCGCCAATTATCTCCGCGCGAATAAAGCGAAGGAGCAGGTGACAAGTTACATGAAAAAGCTGCTGACTGGTGATAAAACGATCACCTATCACCTGGTGCATGTCGATATGCCAGCCCAGCCGAAACCGGGCGCACCTAGTGCACCCACCACGAGTGGGAATCCTGATGCAGCGCCGGCATCCGCCCCTGCTGCGCCTTCGACGAACGCTTCGAAATAAAGCTGAACTTCATCGTTAATATCTACGCGCCCCTCTGCGAGGGTGCGGGTGCGTAGTAAGTCGCCATGCTGGTCGTGAAATCAAACGAGATGGAACGGTTCCCCTCGAATTTTTCGAGAATGAAACGCGGATCGACATCCCGGAGCGGTTTTTCCAACTGGGTTATGAGAGCTTCCGCAAAGGCGACATCGCCGGCTTCAAACATATCGGCTATGGGGAAAACCAGTTTCTTCTCGTCAACGTCGTTCCAGGTCGCATCTCCCTGCTGGGAAGCGTCGAGCGCGTAATCGCGTATGGCCGAAAGAAGCCGGACGCGCGGCTGCTGGTAAAACCATCGGGGCGCCTCGATGAGCGAACCGAATTTGCGGCGTTGCTCCTGAAGCTTGGTAAGTTGCTTTTCCTTGAATTTGGCGCCCAGGAATCGAAGCATCGACTTGTCGGTCTTTACGTCTTCGATCTGCTTTTCAACTTCGATGAATTGCTTGAGCCGGGCGAGCTCGTCGATAAGACGCTTGAACGAAACGTTCGCCACGCCTTCCTTCACGCTTGTCAGATCGCGCGTGATACCGAGCTGTTCGGCTAATCTTTCCGGCGTATCACCCAAAGCCAGCACTTCGGCCATCCGGGCGAAAGCCTGCTCTGAATCAAAGGTTGCTATGATGACGTACATGCCGTTTCAAGGATAAGGGAATTTCAAACCAGCGCATTTTAAGACTAATTCTTCATTCTTTACCAATGGAATGTGAAGCGGCCCAAACGCCGTCCAATCTCCGCTACCACGCGCTTTTCCTCTTCCGTGTCCCTGGCGGCAAAGGTCACACTGAAACGCACATAAGCACCCGCATCATCCCACGGCACGGTGGAAATCAGATTTTCAGTGATCATCCACTGGCTGAAAGCCTCGGCATTGGGGAAATCAAACGACTTGCCCGAACCGTCGGCCGCTTCCGCCCGCTTCGGCGCAGCCACATACAGGAAAAAAGAACCCATGGGCTTTTTCGCCTTGAATCCCGCAGCCTGAAGCGTCGCGACCAGCAGATCCATGCGCCGCGAATACTTCAGCGCAATAACCTGGGTGATTTCGGGATGATCGAAGGCATAGGCGCTCGCATGTTGGATGGCAAGGAACTGCCCCGAATCGGTATTGTCCTTCACATCCCCGTAGGCTTTCACGAGTAATTCGTTACCCGCGACAAAACCGCAACGCCATCCCGTCATGTTAAAATTCTTGCTCGTGGAATGGAGTTCGATGCCCACCTCAATCGCGCCGGGCGTGGCGAGAAAACTCAAGGGCATCCCCTCAAAGACCAGCGCGGCGTAAGCGAAATCGTGGATCACGATGAGGCGATGCTTCTTCGCAAACTGAACGACCTCGGCAAAAAACTCGGGTGTTGCGCTGGCTCCTGTTGGATTATTGGGATAATTGAGCACCAGGACTTTTGCCTTGGCGAGAATATCGGCCGGAACGCTCTTCAGGTCGGGCAGAAAGCCGTTCTCTTCGCGCAAGGGCAGATTGTGAACAATGCCGCCATAATATTTCGAGTGCGTGCCGAAAACCGGATAACCCGGCACCGTCATCAGCACGACATCGCCGGGATTGATCAGCGCCGCCGGAAGAATGGAAAGCGCCGCCTTGCTCCCGATGGAGTGGACAACTTGCGTCTCCGCGTTGACCGGCACCCCGCAAACCTCCCGCAGATACTTGGCTGCGGCCTGCTTGAGCACCATATCGCCATTATCGGCATAGCCGCGATTTTCCGGCTTGCGCGCTTCTTCGTAAAGCGTCTCGATAATTCCCGCATCGGCCATGGCGTCAGGCTCACCAACCCCGAGATCAAAAAGTTCCGCGTCCGGGTTCGCCTGCATCGCGGCGCGCTTGGCGCGCTTGATCTTCTCAAATTTGTAAATGGCGGTGTCTTTGCCGTAACGCTTTCCACCGATCCTCTCGGCGAATAAATCCTGAATGTAGCTTTCCTGCATATTCGTCCACTTTAGCGGCAACGCGCGTCGCCGCAATGCCCGAAATGGGGCGGCGGTCTGTGATCGTCGCGTTTCATGGTAGTTGCTTCATTCCCAAATTTCATTTTGGAACGAGAGGAACTGATCTTTCGACAATCTCAGGAAAACTGGCCTATCCTGTAATTGGCCCTTCAAATTTCATGGAAATTTTCCCACTTAACCTGGTTCTCGCGGTGGCGGTTGCTGCGGCCACGATCTTTCTCGGTTTTCTCCCCACGCGAACCATCCGCAGCGCATTCTTTGCTCAGGAATCTCTCCGTGCCGCCATTGCCTGGGGTTTGATCGCCGTGGTTAGTCCGCCCGCCATCGTCCATTACCAGATCTTCATCGCCATTCTTTGCCTGGGTGCCTGGTGGCAATTTCGCTCCGATAAGGCGCTCAATGGCAAAATGTGGCTTAGCATCGCTTCCGGTCTTGGCATCAGCCTTGGCGTCATGCTCATTCTTGCGGTCACGCCGCGGGCCTATCCCCCGGGCTGGACGCAGGAGGCTCACGCTTTTCTTCTCGCTTCCATTTACCTCGGCGGGGCGGTTATTGGCCTCGCTTATGTCGGTTACACACTGACTCAAGGCATGGCCACCCGTTCAGGCGTCACGAACGAAGTGATTCAACGCTATGTCGGGCTGCTGGTGGTTCTGGTTCTTGCCCGCACAGTCCTTTTAGTGGTAACGGCATCTACGCTCGTTTCGCCGTTCCGGTCTGGTATGCACAGCATTCCTGAAGGGGCGGAAAACTCCTCTTATACCTCGTCTTTATTGATCAATCATTTCGTCGAATTCAAGGTGGCCATTGGGTTAAGTGGCATTGTTCTTCCCTGCCTCGCCTTTGCGGCCAGGCGCGCCATCCGATCCGGCAAGCAGGTTCAGGCTTCCCATGCGCTGGCGGGCATCTGTCTGATAGGACTCGCCCTGGAAATCCTTGTCCGATTCTATTTGAGTTAAAAAACAAAACGGCCCGGAATGCTTGCGCATCACCGGACCGTTCCCGTTTCTCCTTACTCCTCTTCCAAAATCGTGCGATCAACCAGCCTCCCCCGCTCTAATCACCAAAATGGGCCAGTCGGATCAAAATCAACCACCATGTCCTTTTCCATCCCTGTGCTTCGAGGCAAAATGCTCGAACTGCTGCAGAACGAGGACCTCGATGGTTCATGCCTGATGGTTAAGCAGACGACGGGCCAACCGCGCAAAATACAATCGCTTTTTTTACGGTGTAGGCGGCTTTTAAACTGCCTGCATGTCGCCTGCGGTCACGGTTTCCACTTCACCCGAATCGCCGCGCAGCAAGAGCGCACCCGACTCATCCAATCCCACAGCCTGGCCATATTTACGGCCCCGGACAGTCGTCAAGGTTACTTGCTGACCAAGCGTAAGGCTGCTTGCCGCCCACGCTTCACGCACTTCTGCGAAGGGGTTGCTCAATCGCTTCTCGAAAGCGTGGAGCAAGGCGACGAGTAAATCGGCACGGCGATAAAGATGTCCGGTTGCCAGATAAAGTGACGTCGCCAGGGAGCGCACCTCGGGAGAAAAATCTTCCGCGTCGTGACGCACGTTGATGCCCATTCCGATCACGGCAAAAGCGAGTCGTGATCCCTTCGGTTCAGTCTCGATCAACAGACCCGCCAGCTTGCGCCCACCGATCATCAGGTCATTGGGCCATTTGATTTGGGGGCGAAGACAGGAAACGGCTTCGATGGCATCGACCATCGCCACGCTGCTTAAAATGGTGAGTTGTCCCGCTTGTGCGACCGATAACGAAGGGCGCAGGAGAAGCGAAACGTAGAGTCCCCGTTCCGGTGGCGATTCCCAACTGCGTCCCAACCGCCCGCGACCTTTGGTTTGACGCGCTGCTGCGACCAGAAAGCCAGCCTTCGCTCCCTTGGATGCCTGCTCACGCGCCACATCGTTGGTGGAAGAAGTTTTCGACAGAATGAGGGGATCCCAAATAGGTCCATTTTTTTGCGCGGGGCAACGGGCGACGATTTCTTCCGCGCACCAAATGTCGGAAGGTTCCTTGAGACTAATGCCTCTTTGAGGATGAATTTCGATGGGGTAACCCGCATCCACATAGGTACTTAGGGCAAGTTCTATCTCACTGGAAGACATCCCTGCAGCCTGCGCCAATTTGCTGCGGGGAATAAAATTACTCTTGGCAGCAAAAAGCAGTCGGAGAATTGTGACATCTCTGTTACGAAAAAAAGACATTGACGTAGTATTGTAATCTATAGTAGTTCTCTAGGAATAGTGTGGAATAGGTTTCCCACGATGTCGGCTGATAAAAAATTCATAACAAACAATTAGTCTTGGAGGATACATGAAAATAGTAATCAAACGAGTGGTGGTTTTTGGTGCCTTACTGATTTTGGGTCTTACGGCACTACACGCCCAGAATGACGGTGCGTTGCTTGATGCGTTGGTTCGCAAAGGTCTCTTGACCGACCAGGAGGCGGAGGATGTCCGCAATAGTGAGATCAAGGACTATGCCCAGACGGCGGCCAGCAAATTGTCGCTTTCCAATCATATCAGCAATCTCAAGCTCTATGGCGATGTTCGCTACCGTTTCGAATATCTCGATGAGAAAGCACAAAATCCACTGGCCGAAAAAGTCACATCGGGCGGAACCACCTCAAACTACGGCCCTGGTTCCACGACGACGGAGCGCAACCGCTACCGCCTGCGCCTGGGTGTGGATTATACTTTTACGGATAATTTCAGCGCCGGGTTCGAGTTGGAATCGAATTCGGCTGCCGATAGCGCCAATCAATCGTTTGGTAATGGCTTCGGGAAGTTCGGTATCAATGTTGGTTTGGTTTATCTGCAATGGAAGCCCAACGACTGGCTGACTCTTGTTGGCGGCAAACAGCGTAATCCGCTTTATACCACCGATATTCTCTGGGATCCCGATATCAACCCCGAGGGAGGTTCTGAAATCCTCAGCTTTCAACCTACAGAGGAATTTTCCATCGGTTTGACCGCAGGCCAATATATTTATGCCGATAATGCGGAAAATAATCCGACCATTTCCGGGACAGTTCCCGTGGCCAATACGCTGGCTAATCCTCTTCCCAAGTCGGATATATGGATTTTTGCACAGCAGGTGCCCATTCAGTACAACTTCGACAAGGATACCTTTGTGAAGGAAGTTCCCGGATTCACTTCCTATATGGGCGGTGGCAATTCGGGTACGGGCGGCACGGATGCGGTGGGCGCCTGGAGCGGCAGCGCGGTAAGTTTTGTTGGCCCCCATGCCGCCGATCATTTGCAACTCCTCACCGCTCCCGGGGAAGTGGATTGGAAAATTGGAAGTGTTCCGTTCAAGGCTTACTGGGATTTTATTTATAACCTGGAAGGTAAACAGCGCATTCAGGAGACCTACTTCAGGGCCTCCACGCCGGGTGGTGCGGATGCAGCAAACCTGGCGGTGATCTCGCAGAACCGAAATTTGGGCGATAACATCGCCTGGCTGGCGGGCTTGCAGGTTGGTCAAAACAAGAAGAAGGGGGACTGGTCGATCAAGGGTGATTTTCGCCAGGTGGGTCTCGGTGCAACGGACCCCAATCTTAACGACTCCGACTGGGGTGACAGTTTCCTGAATCAGCAAGGAGTCCGGATTGTATCGGCCTATAATTTCACCGATTTCCTGACCGGTACAGTCACGTTTATTGATACGTGGGACTATAAGCAGCATCTGCTTGATGGTTCTTCGACTGGCCAAAATTCCGGTTTAAGCACGACGCTTCCCATCTCGGGTGGCAGCGGTAATACCATTGCCGGTGGCACGACTGCCGGTGTCACCACGAATCTCGCGGGTGTGAATTCGACCCAGCGTGTGGAAGTCGATTTGCAGTGGAAGTTCTAAGTTAGGTAGATCTTTGCAGAGGCGGCGGTTTGGACAATCTGTCCAGACCGCCGTTTTTGTTTTTCGCATGAGCGATGCGCATGAATCCCTTCTGGTGTTTTGAAATTTTGTGACGCCATTTTTACGTTTGGTTTATCAAGCCATGTCCTTCGACTTTGCTTCGGGTAAGCCTTAAGCTCGATCAACACTTTTAGTTTCGGCTCCGCTCAGGATGACGAAAAGGGAAGAAATACGTTGATGCTAATCGAACAGGTTCTGGTTGGAGCTGTAAATCAAAGACGACACTTTAGTTGCCCCAAAGTTTCCTGATTGTCATCAGTTCGTAACATTCGAGCGGCAACTTTTTTCCGAATCAAGGGGGTTAATTGAATACCCGGAGGCCTTCACGACACGACGGCCAGGGCTATTGGATTAGCCAAGGAATAAAAAACAAGAACCTCACTTAAAGGAGAAAGAAAGAATGAAAACACTCATGAAGCGCATCTTCGCGCTCGTCGGCATCCTCGCCCTCGGCCTCAGCGCCGTGCATGCGCAGGAAGACGCGTTGCTCGATGCGCTGGTCAAAAAAGGCGTCCTGAGCGATCAGGAAGCTGAAGATGTCCGCGCTGGCCTGGCCAAGGATTATGCCCAGACCCCGGCTGGCAAATTATCCATTTCCAACCACATCACCCAACTCAAGATTTACGGCGACGCCCGTATGCGTTTTGAATATCTGGATGAAGTGCCGCAAGACCGCTTTCTGTCCACGGGCGTAACTTCTCTCGGTCACAACAGTACGACGACGGAGCGTAATCGTTACCGTCTGCGTATTGGGGCCGACTATACCTTCACCGATAACTTCCTTGCCGGTTTTGAATTGGAATCGGGCACGGCGGGCGATAGCGCCAATCAATCGATGGGTAATGGTTTCGGGAAATTCAGTATTCAGGTTGGCCTGATCTATCTCCAATGGAAACCGACCGACTGGTTGACCTTGACGGGTGGCAAGCAGCGCAATCTGCTCTACACGACCGATATGGTCTGGGATCCCGATATCAATCCGGAAGGCGCCACGGAAGTTCTTAGCTTTCATCCGACGGATGAATTTTCCATCGGCTTGACGGCAGGACAGTTCCTTTACGCCGACAATGCGGAAAACAATCCTGCGGTTGCAGGCGGCGGCTCGACACTTCCCAAATCGGATATCTGGATGTTTGCGCAGCAGTTGCCTATTCAGTACAACTTTGACAAGGATACCTTCATCAAGGAAGTGCCCGGCTTCACTGCCTATATGGGCGGAGGCAATTCCGGTACGGGTGGCACGAACGCCGTGGGCGCCTGGGCAGGCAGCGCGGTAACTTTTGTGGGACCTCATGCCGCAGATGATCTGCAAATCCTGACGGCTCCCGGTGAATTTGATTGGAAGGCGTGGGATCTTCCCTTCAGGGTTTACTGGGATTTCGCTTTGAATCTGGAAGGGCATGACCGTGTGCAAAATGTCTATTTTGCCAGCACGGCAGCAGGCGATCAGACGACCCGAAATGCAAACATGGCTTTGAGCGATAATGTCGCCTGGCTCGCGGGTGTGCAGGTCGGTCAAAACAAGAAAAAGGGTGACTGGTCGATCAAGGGTGACTTCCGCCAGGTTGGCGTCGGTTCCGTCGATCCCAATATCAACGATTCGGATTGGGGCGACAGCTTCCTCAATCAGCAGGGCTTCAAAATTCAGTCGGTCTATAACTTCACCGACTTCCTGACCGGTTCCCTGACTTTCTTTGATACTTGGAATTACAAGGAGCACCTTCTCGACGGCGAGTCAACCGGACAAGCTCCCGGAACCCTGCCCATCGCAGGTGGCGCTGGCGGCGGCACAAACGGCAATACCATTGCAGGTGGCACCACGACGGCCACCAGCACTTTGGTTGGAGTCAATGCCACGCAGCGTGTGCAGGTCGATTTGATTTGGAAGTTCTAAGTCAGGTAGAAAAGATTTCGTAGATGCGGCGGTTTGGACGATTTGTCCAGACCGCCGTTTTCTTTTTTTTAAGCTATCTCAAGTCACCGCAGGTAACTGGTAGCAGTCCACGGTAAATAGGAGCACTCGACTAAATCGAAGATGCTCAACCGTTTTTACGACAGAGATAGAGACCGTCAGCCACCGGTATAAGAACGGCGTGGATGCGCGGATCAGTGGCAAGCTTGCGGTTGAGTTGATCAATGGCGTGATTGGCGGGCGAATGTTTTTCGGTCGGATCGATCACTTTTCCACCCATAAGCATGTTATCGAAAAGAATGACGCCACCGGGTCGCACATGGGGCAAAAGCGCTTCGTAGTAGAGATCGTATGACGTCTTGTCGGCATCGATGAAAACAAAATCGAGGGGCTTGGGCGGTCTAAAATGGATGAGTAAGTCGCGGGCATTGCCCAGGCGCAGTTCAATTTTCTTCTCCACGCCAGCTTTCATCCAATAGCGACGGGCGATGCTCGTCCATTTGAAATCCTGGTCGAAGCAAATCAATTTACCCCCGGCAGGAATCCCGCGCGCGATGCTGATGGAACTTGTGCCCGTGAAGGTGCCAACTTCAACAGCAGATTTGACCCCAAGGGTGGCGACCAGAAAAGTCATGAAGCTGGCCTGATCCGGGCCGATCGCCATCTGGCTGATTTCTCCCAGGGTTTGCGTTTCGGCGTGAAGCGCTTCCATCACAGGGTCGTGCGCATCTGATCGCTGGGCGACCATGTATTTATAGAGTTCGTCGTTGAAGGAGAGATATTTGGCCCACATATTTTTACGTCTTAAAACTGAATCAATGCCCGGTAGTAGAACGGGGAAGGGGATGTCGGCGCAGATGCGACGCCAATTCGGCAAAGCGACGAAAAGCGCGTTCGCTCAAGTGATGTTCGATACCTTCTATATCGGATAGATGGTCGCGATTATTCAGGCCCATGAGCTGAAACAACTCGGCCAGCATGGCATGGCGCTTGCGAATTTTTTCAGCCACCCGGGTGCCTTCGGGAGTCAGGGCAAACCCACGGTAGGGTTCGTAACGCAGAAAACCCAGCTTGCCGAGACGCTTCACCATGATGGAGGTGCTGGCCCGGTTCAATTGGAGGGCTTCGGCGACATCGGAAACACAGGCGTAACCTTTGCTGTTTTCCAAGTCGAAGATGCATTCGAGGTAGTCCTCCATGCTTTCGGTCACCACGGAGCGGTCATGGGCGCTTCGTTTGCGGGGACTCCCGCTGGTTGACATCGCGGAAGATTTTCCTGTCGGCCTGACCATGAGAAAAGATTATTAAAGCACGCAACAAGTGTAAAGCCGATAACGGTTGTTTGACATAACAATCTTATATTGTTTGGGAAAACAGATGGAAAAGAGTCCTAATCCATCTTTTTCAGGTCAGCATGGGAGGGGAAATCGGTCATCCCGTTTTTGCCGCCGTCAGTCGTAACAGCCCGATTTCCGCAGGTGCGCCGATGCGGCAGGGAAACCAATCCCCGCAGCCATTGGAGACAACCATCGTACTGTTGCTCCGTTGATAAAGGCCGCTCCAATATTTGAAGAAAAGAGGTCCCAGGCCCAACGGCCCAAACATGATCTGGCCGCCATGCGTATGGCCAGTCAAAACGAGATCAGTGCTATCTGCAATGTCGAATAAGTGGGGGTGATGCGCGAGCAGGATACGCACGTCGCCTTCCTGTCGCTCGGGATAAAGATTGCTGACTAATTCCGGTTTTCCTTCAAAGCCGTGCCGCATCCAGGGCAGACCTGCAATCAATATTCTCCGGTCTTGAACCGGGATAATTTTGGTGGAGCCAAAAAGCATCGGGAGATTATTTTGAGCACAGGCATCAACGACTTTTCCACGACCGGGAATGACATCGTGGTTGCCCTCGCACAGATAGGTGCCGTGACGCGATTCGATTCGTTGGATTGCAGCAAGCGCCACGGGCAATTCGCCCATTTCGGTGTTGATGACGTCTCCCGTGACTGTCACCAGGTCGGCTTTCAGGTCATTGGCCCTATCGCTGATGATTTTTAGTCGTTCCGGGCCGCAAAAGAGACCCGAATGGAGATCGCTGACATGGGCAATCGTGAATCCTTCAAACTCGGGCGGCAAACCTGTGATGGGAATGCGAAGTTCGCGCACACGTAAATCGTATTGCGACAGGGTACCGTGCACACCCGCACCCAGGGCAACAGCCGGGGCGGCTCCGTATGAGAGAAGGTAAATGAATTTGCGGCGGGAAAGGTCGGCGGGTGAAACTGGAGGTGAAGCTTTTACCGGACGCAGGCGTGTCAGGGCCAAGACCACGATAATCGTCGCGAGAAACAATTGTTGTATGAAAAGGACGTTCCAAACCATCTCTACCGCGATGGGCAGGTAAAGCCAGTGACGCATGAAGGGCTTCCATTCCACAGGCGCAAAAAGCTCGAGGATGAACAGGCCGCTCATCGTCACGGCCCAGATGCCGAGGGCGATCCCAATAAACCTGGGCCAGGGCTTGCGACGTCTCAGCAGCCCGATCAGAAGGGCGGCATAGGCACCATTCAGCACAACCACGAATATCGTAATTAGAATCCGTATTTCCATGGCAGGGATCGATTCTCGCCTATTGGCAATGCTCTTTCAACCACGTCATCATGACAAAGCCGTCATGATTCCAGCGCACCAACTGACGCCTCCGCACGTTGTGGCTGTTTCATTTTTTGCATCAACCAGGCACGCTGCCATACCAGCCATGAAATGATGCCGGAACCCGCAAAACACCACGAATCAATCGGGTCAGCAATGCCTTTATGCAGCATCAGTGGGCCAAACCATTCGAAAAAAATGGCCCAGAGAGGAACATGAAGAGCTATTTCCCAGAACCTCGGCGGAGCATTATCCGGACGGAGACCAATCCACCGATAGAATAGGAGATAAAGCGGCAGGATCACGGGCACAAGAAGGGAATCGTTAAAATGCCCATGAAAAAGAGGCGAATAATGGTGCAGGTTCGGTTTGATCAACTCGCGGTTAATGAAGTAGAGCGCGACACTTAACAGAAAAAGCGGGTCGCGCACGTAACCGAATTCATCGCTCTTTTCAGCAGGCATAGAGAATAAAGGTATCTCCCAGGGCCATGAAGCCCGCTGCGACGAGAGTTTTGAAGCCCAATATAATCCAGGGATTCCAACCGCCAGCTAACGTGGGTAAATCGGGTATCATGGGGATTAAAGTTTCGTGGGAAGTACCTGAATGTCAAATCCACGACCTTGTCGAGGGATGACAGATTTTTTTATAATTAATCAATACCGGGATCGGTGAGAATCGGACGACTGTTGCGTGAAGAGGCGCCACTGGGACGGTGCCTGACACGATCCGAAGGCCCTGTTTTGATATTGAGCGGATTTGCCGATCCGACGACTTCGTAACCTTGAAGGATAAACACCGGCACCATTTCATCGAGGTGCGGGTCGTAAGCCTTGTAGGCGGCGATGCTGCCCCAAAATTTGTATTCCCAATTATTATCGGCGTCATGCAAAAGGAGTTTGCGGTAAGGTGCCACGGCCAATCCCGGATTTTCCTGCAATGCCACCCATTTGGCGGAACCCCAGCCATCTCCCTTTTTCTTCACCCAACCCCAACCGCTTCCACCCATGTCATCGACAAAACGGTGAGCGACCCAGTAATCGGGAGCATTGGTGTTGCCTTCCTTGTAACCCACGGTGGGTGTCGCGAGTTTCACGTCGTTCGTCAGATGATCGAGCGGCGACCCCTTTCGCACGGGAGGTGCAACGGGCGGAGGCGCACCGACGGGAGCGGTATAAACGGGTTCGGTTTCCGTTTGGGCCGGAAGCTGGCTGGAAGAAAAAATCCATGCTCCCAATAAGAGTCCGGGAATGACAAGGAAACGGCTCATATAATGCGAAAGGAAAGAGTCCAAATTACTGCGTCCATTTGCCATCCGAATTGGAGAGGACAGGTTCACCACCGTGAGAAAAGTCCGTCTTGCCGATGGCCCCAATCATGGGGAAATTAAAATGGCTCTTCCACCATTGGCTGTACATTTCGCCGGAATGGCAACCCCAGCTTTTACAGGCCGCGTGGGAAGAGAAATCATCCGAGTCGATTTTCTTCAGGTCGCGCACATGGAGGAAGGTGATCGACATGGTGTCGATCGTATTGCTGTAGTCGAAGAGAAAGCAGGCTTTATTGGAGTGACCGAAATAATCGAAGCTGGCGATCTTTGTTTTGTCGCGGTCGAGACCCTTGTTGAAATAACTGATGAGTTCTTCTTTCGTGTCGAACCAGACCAGGTTTACGCCGACTTGCTGGGCCTTGGCTTTGATTTGGGGCAGCAGATCCATTTCCATTTCGTGGCTGCGCGAAACATAGCCGGGCCGATAGACCACCCAGGTAACTTGTTCATCCGGTTTGGCTTGATCCTTTAATTCCTTCAATCGGATGACGCTCGCATCGATAAAATTGAACCAATAAAAATCGTGCGAAGCGGCCTTGCCGTGCTCGAGAAAACGGAGGGCGGGTCCTCCCGTGAGCACGATGTCTTCACGGCTTTGTGCGGATGCGGCCAGTGTACCTAATACTAAAAAGGAAATAAAAGTGACGAGAAGACGCATGAGCGGAACGATCATTTTGCCAGAGATGGCCACTTTCAAAAAGAAAAAACTCCAAACCGAACTACTAACTGGAGTGAAGAATAGCTACCTGCGGCGCATCGCTCCATAGCTCTTCCAAGGCATAAACCGGACGTTTCTGGTCATGGAAAATATGGAGCATTACATCACCGTAATCGATCACCACCCACTGGCTGGTGGGAAAGCCGTCAACTGCGTGGGGATGACGGCCGAAATCGTCCTTGAGCGATTTCTCCACGCCAGTGGCGATGGCCTTGATCTGTGGCTCCGACAGGGCGGAACAAATGACCAGATAATCGGTGATGCTGGAAATTTTCCGCAGGTCGAGAATGATTGGATCGAGAGCTTTTTTATCCAGGGCAAATTCCACGCAACGATGGGCGAGTTTTAAACTTGTCAGGGCTGCGCGGGAAGTTTTAGGCATGAAGTTTTCAGGAAAGGTAGAGACGATGACGTTTGATATAAGCCGCGACCGAATGGGAAACAAAGTGATCGATCGATAAACAGGATTTCACGCGGCGACGAATTTCTGTTGCTGATATATCGACTCGACGCGGCTGCGGCAAGCTTAGAACCGTTCCCGACCGTTTTTTCGGAGTGGCTTCCCCGCGCGGCAGGAGCAGGAATTTCACCAGGCGACGCAGGTCGTCCGGGCGGTGCCACTTATCCAGCTTCGCCAGTTGATCGGTCCCGATGAGCCAGAAAAGTTCCGCGCGCGGAAAGGCTTCCCGGATTTCGGTCGCGGTATCGAAGGCGTAGGACGGCGCGGGCCGGTCAAGTTCGCAACGCGTGAGCCAGAAACGAGGCTCGCCCTTGAGCGCCAGTCGCAACATCGCCAGTCGCTGGGCGTCAGTTGCGTGCGATTTGTGCGCCTTGAACGGCGACCGGTTGCAGGGCACGAAGAGCATGGCGTCCAGACGGGCTTGTTCCAGAGCGTCGCGGGCCATGAGAAGATGGCCGTTATGCACGGGATCGAATGTGCCGCCATAAATACCCAGCCGCAGGCGGCGCTGGCTCGGTGAAGCTTTCCCTTTCGCTTTCATGCCTCGACCACGTAGGTTCCCGCGACGAAATCATGAAAGGCGCGTCGTTGCGGATTAAAGAAAGCATAAGCGATCGGGATTCCATAAAAGGACAAGGAAACAACCATGGCCAGCGCGCGCAGCACCGACTTCGTAAAAGAAGGCTTATTCCCGTTTTGATCCACCACACGGATGCGAAAAATCGCCTTGGCCGGAGTCTTGCCGTGGGTGGCGTGAAAACCAGCCATGTAAAGCATGAGTCCCAGTTGTGAAAGCAGGGTCACGAACAATCCGTATCGGAAGGGTGCTTCCGGCAGCGGAGTTTGAGCCCGGGCGAGCGCCAACGTACATTGAATATACCAATCTGGCGCATAAATCAGCGTTACGATAAACAGGATCGGAACCACCAAAATATAGCTCAGGATCAAATCGATCAGGCAGGCCAGGATTCGTTTTCGCATCGGCGCAATGACCAGTCCCGGTTGGCCCGGCACGGGGCTGGTGGCATGGGCCTCAGCCAGCAATGTGACCAATTCGGGGTAATATTGCCACGGTTGCCACAGTGCGCCCGGTTCATCCTGCCGCACCACCGTTCCCAGCCCGGCACGATTTTCCCGCACCCATTCGCGCAGCGCGTCCATGTCCACCGGACCATATTCCTCGCCATCATCCCCGCGAATAATAAAGGCACGATTTTCCGGTAACATGAGCACTTTCTACCAGATTCACGTTGAAATCAACAGGGAGAGTTTTTTGACAGGAACAAGGCATTTCTGCCGGAAGCACAGGATGACGCCGTCATCATTCTCTCCTCCAATCCTGTAAATCATGGTAATCCTGTCCAAAATTCCTTTATGAAAATTTCCGCCATTTGCTTCGATCTCGGCAAAGTCCTCCTCGATTTTGACAAGGAAGCCATGCTCGTGCGCATCGCGAAAAAGTCATCGCTAACCGCAGCCGAAATGACACCGCTGTTCCTGAAAGATCAACAAGGAATCATCTACGAGAAAGGCGGCATCACCTCGGCCAAATACTTCGCCCATCTCAAAAAGCTCCTTCGTTACCAAGGCACCACGAAGGAGCTTCGCGCCTGTTGCTGCGAAATCTTCACTCCTCTTTCCGACCACATCGCCCTTGCCGCACTACTCGCACCCCATTACCCGCTCGCCATTATCTCCAACACCAACGACGCCCACATCGCCTATGCTGAGGCCACCTACTCTTTCTTTTCCCTCTTCCACGCCCGCATCTATTCGCACGAAATCCGCGTCATGAAACCCGAACGCGAAATCTACGATGCTGCGCTCACCGCCCTTGGTGGCATCGATCCCCTGAAAGCCCTCTTCATCGACGATATCGAGTCCCACATCCTCGGAGCATCGAAACTCGGCTGGCAAACCATACATCTCCGCCCTGGCGTCAATCTCCGCGAAGCCCTCGCCAGCTACGAATTGACAGGGCTGGATTGAGGTGACAGGTCATGTCCTCAAAATAGAACAATATCTGAGCAGCAAAACTCGACAAGGGTCGTCGAAAGGCGATACAAATAAACCATCATGATTCGAGCCCAAGTCATCGTTCGTCCCCGCGCCAGCATCTTCGATCCGCAGGGAGATGCTGTTTGTCGCGCCATCCAGCACCTCGGCGTCTCCACGGTTAAACAGGCCCACGTCGGCAAATGCATCGAACTCGAACTCGAAGGCAACGACCTCAATAAAGCCCGCGCCCAGCTTGAGACAATTTGTAAGGATCTCCTCTCCAATCCTGTAATCGAGGATTATGTTTTGACTCTCAAGGGTGCCGAACCGCCCAAGGTCAAAGCAGCGTCCAAACCCGCTGCAAAAAAGGCGGTCAAAAAAGCCGCGTCCCGTCCTGTTGCCAAAAAGGCCGCGTCCAAGCCGGTTAAAAAGACCAAGGTCAAAAAAACGGTGCGTCGCGCTGCCGTCAAAAAGAAAAAAGGTAAATGATGCGCTGGGCTGTCATTCAATTTCCAGGTTCCAATTGCGATCAGGACGTTTTTCACGTCCTGAAAAATGTGCTCGCGCAGGAGGTCGATTACATCTGGCACAAAGACTCCTCCTTGAAGGGTGCCGACGCGGTTGTGCTGCCGGGCGGATTTTCCTACGGCGATTATCTCCGCTGCGGAGCCATCGCCCGTTTTTCCCCGATCATGCCCGCCGTGAAGGAAGCTGCAGGACAGGGCAAGACGGTTCTGGGCATCTGCAACGGCTTTCAGATTCTCTGCGAAGCGGGTTTGCTCCCCGGTGTACTGGTGCGCAACACGAGCCTTCACTTTCGCTGCGAAACGATCCCGGTTCGTGTCGAGCATCCGAGCAGCCGCTTCACGAGCGAATACTTGACTGGCCAGGTGTTGCAACTCCCCATCGCCCACGGTGAAGGTCATTACGTCGCGGATGAAGCGACGCTCGACGCGCTCTTCCTACATAAGCAGGTACTATTTACCTATAGCGATTCCCAAGGCCGCACGACGCCCGGATCGAACCCAAACGGTTCTCAGCGGCACATTGCGGGTATCACCAATCGCGCGGGCAATGTGTTCGGTCTCATGCCGCACCCGGAACGCGCCTCGGAAAAAATCCTCGGCAGCAGTGACGGACTCGGCCTTTTTACTTCCATCCTCGCCAGCCAGGGCGTGCCTTTGGCGCAGGCGGCATGAAAATCGTTCAAGATCGCAATTTGCGATCTTGAACTTAAAAAGTATGACCGACTTATCTCTTTCCACTCAAGATGTTCTGCCTCTGATTCATACCATCAGAGGCCAGCGAGTGATTTTGGCTCAAGATTTGGCCAGTCTTTATGGTGTGGAAACACGCCATCTTAACCAACAGATCAAGCGCAACTTGGAGAGATTTCCATCGGATTTCATGTTTCAACTTACTGTGGATGAAATAGATACATCTCAAAGTTTAAGATCACAAATTGTGATCTTAAAACAGGGACAGCATTTGAAATACCGCCCTTATGCCTTCACTGAGCATGGGGCGATCATGGCGGCAAACGTCTTGAACAGCCCCAAGGCGGTTGCGATGAGTGTCTATGTGGTGAGGGCGTTTATTCAGCAACGCGAGGTACTGGCCGCCAATGAAACCATCCTGAAAAGGTTGGCGGAAATCGATAAAACGCTTCTTCAGCACAATGCCGCATTGCGGGATGTTTATCAAAAGCTGATGCCACTTCTTCAACCGCCGCCGGAAACTCCGCGTCCCAAGATTGGATTCCGTGAGACCAAGGCCAGATATGGCATTCTCAAAAATTAAATTTAACCTGTAACACCATGCCTGACCCCGCCATCACCCCCGAACTCGTCGCCAAGCACGGTCTCACGCCCGAGGAATTCCAGCGCATCAAAGGCATCCTGAAGCGTGAACCGAATTTCACCGAGCTTGGCATCTTCTCCGTCATGTGGAGCGAGCACTGCTCTTACAAAAACTCGCGGCTTGAGCTGCGCAAATTTCCCACGACAGGGCCGCGCGTGCTGGTCAAGGCGGGCGAGGAAAATGCAGGCGTGATCGACATCGGCGACGGCTGGGGTGTCGCTTTCAAAATGGAATCGCACAACCATCCGAGTGCGGTCGAGCCGTTCCAGGGCGCGGCCACCGGCGTCGGCGGTATTTTGCGCGACATTTTTACGATGGGCGCCCGGCCCGTATTTCTACTCAACTCGCTTCGCTTCGGCGACATCCGCCCTTCGGCTCCCAACGCCGCGACCAATCGCCGCCTGCTTGCTGGCGTCGTCTCGGGTATCGCCCATTACGGTAACTGCATCGGTGTGCCGACCGTTGGCGGTGAAGTCTATTTCGATGCCTCTTACGACGGCAATCCGCTGGTAAATGTGTTCTGCCTGGGCACCTTGCGCACCGATGAAATTCGGCGTGGCGCGGCGACTGGCGCGGGCAATCCAGTCTTTTATGTCGGTGCGCGCACAGGCCGCGACGGTCTCGCCGGAGCGGCATTCGCTTCGCGCGACCTGACCGAAGATTCCAAGGCCGACCGACCCGCCGTGCAGGTTGGCGATCCATTCATCGAAAAACTGTTGCTCGAAGCGTGTCTCGAATTGTTCCAACACCCGGAAGCGGTCGTCGGCGTCCAGGACATGGGCGCGGCGGGTCTTACTTGTTCGACCTGCGAAACAGCCAGTCGTGGCAACAGCGGGATTGAGATTGATCTCGCGCTCGTGCCGCAACGCGAGCCGGGCATGACGCCATACGAAACCATGCTTTCCGAGTCGCAGGAACGAATGCTCATCATCGTCCGCAAGGGCCATGAAAAAACTGTCACGGATATTTTTGAGAAGTGGGATCTGCCTTGCGCGTTGATTGGTCGCGTCACCGACGACGGTCTCATGCGGGTGAAAAATCACGGCAAGACCGTGGCCGAAATTCCCGCGAAGCAACTTGCCGACGAAGCTCCGCTTTATAAACGCGAAGCGCGACGTCCCGCCGATCTTGATGCACGGCAGAAACTCGATCTTGCCAAGATTCCCGAGGCCGATATTCAGGCCCTGTTGCCGAAGCTGCTCGCGACGCCCGATCTTGCTTCGAAGCGTTGGATTTATCGCCAGTACGATCACATGGTTCGCGTCGGCACTGTCGTTGCGCCCGGCAGCGATGCCGCCGTGGTGCGCATTCCCACCGGCGAGAATAGCTGGAAATACCTGGCCGCGTCGGTCGATTGCAACGCCCATTACGTCGCTCTGGAACCGAAGCTCGGCGCGCTTATCGCCGTTGCTGAATGCGCGCGCAATCTCGCCATGACAGGCGCGGAACCGCTCGCGCTCACGGATAATCTCAATTTCGGCAATCCCCATGTGCCGGAGAATTTCTACCAGCTTCAGCAGGCGGTCGATGGCCTCGCCGAAGGCTGCCGCGCATTCGATATTCCGGTCACAGGCGGCAATGTCAGTCTCTACAATCAATCGCCTGCCGGGCCAATCGACCCGACGCCGACTGTCGGCATCGTGGGACTCATCCGCGATCCGAAGCATATCACGCCATCCCATTTTCAAAATCACGGCGATGCGATTATCCTCGTCGGCAATATCGGTGAGGAACTCGGCGCCAGCCTCTATCTTCGCGAAGCGCACGGCCTGAAACGAGGCCGTCCGCCCGAGCTTAACATGGAGCGCGAAAAGAAACTTCACGATGCGGTACGCGCCTCCATTCGTCTCGGTGAAGTCCGTAGCGCGCACGACTTGGCCGAGGGCGGTCTCCTCGTCGCGTTGGCCGAATGTGCCATCGGCGGCGCAAAACGCTTTGGCGCGACCATCAAACTCGATGTCCCCTATAAGCGCCTCGACGCGCTTCTCTTCGGCGAAAGCCAGAGCCGCGCGATCATTACCACACGTCCCGAAAATGCCTCGGCACTGGTCGCCCTGCTCGATCTTCGTGGCGTCCCTGCGCGTCGTATTGGCACCGTTGGAGGTCGCGATCTCGTCGTCCAGGTCGGTGGAACCACGCCAAGCGAATTTTCCTGGGAAGTTGCCATGCTCCATCAAGTTTGGGACGGGGCATTGGATTCCCTTGTGGATTAACGCGAACACCCTTAGAATGAACGCTTAGTTTTTAACCCCTTACTGAACCGATATGCTCGGATGGACAAAAATAAGTCGTTCGCTCTATTCCGTAGCGCCTCCATGGGCGAATCTCGATATTTCGCGCGATTGCTGGGAATGGGGCTTGGAACATCGCACCGAATTTTATGTGCGGGCTTATCGTTATTTTTCCACCGCCCTGCCCAAGTCGCTGGTTCAACATCGTCTCTATTTTAGCCAGGATCAGCGAGGCTTTGGAGAGGATGCCTTTCACAGTCTCTGGTATCAGCTTTTCATCAATTTTCGCCCGCGCAAGGTGCTGGAAATCGGCCTTTATCGCGGTCAAACTATCTCGCTTTGGACCCTGATTGCCCGGCAATTGCGCTTGGATTGCGCCGTGTATGGGATCAGTCCCTTGACCGCCGACGGAGATTCAGCCTCCAACTACCTGAAAACCATCGATTACGAGCAGGACATCAAAAGCCATTTCAATCATTTCCAGCTTCCCCTTCCAAATCTTTGCCGCGCCTACTCGACCGACGCGACGGCGCATGCCTTCATCACTTCCGAGGCGTGGGACTGGATTTATATCGACGGCAACCACGACTACGAAATCGCCAAGCAGGACTGGAACCATTGCAGCGCGGCGGTGAAATCGGGCGGCCTGATCATTTTTGACGATGCCGCTCTTTACTCCGGCTACCATGCTCCTGCTTTTGCCTTCCCCGGCCATCCCGGCCCGTCACGCCTCGTTCAGGAAATCGACAAAAACCAATTCCAGGAAATCCTGGCCATTGGCCATAACCGCGTCTTTCTGAAAAAATAGCATTTTCGGACAGATGCGAGTAATGCCCAATGTAGAGTAAAGCATCTATTTTCTGGAAGCTGATCCCTCGACAAGCTTGGGATGGCGGAGGTTATAATCGAGTCGTGCCGGAATCATTCATCCAAAAATCGCTCATCGTCTCGTTGCACGACGCGCACCCCGGATCGCACGCGCAAATCGCGGAGCAGGTGGCGTTTCTGGCGGGGTATGGAATCACGCGTTGCAGCATTTTGGTCGTGCCTGAATTTCATCATCGCGGATCGGTGCTGCAGGATAAGGACTTTTGCGCGACGGTTTCGGGCTGGCAGGCGCAGGGACATGAACTCGTCCTGCACGGTTATTTCCATGACCGGCAGGAATCGCCTCCGGAAAAACTTTCCACGGTTTTTTGGACGCGGCTCTACACGAACCGGGAAGCCGAATTCCTCGACCTGCCGCTCGCGACCGCGCGATTGCGATTGGAGCGGGGCCGCGCGCTTTTTGAATCACAAGGCTGGCGCACAAGCGGGTTTGTCGCCCCGGCGTGGCTGATGGCGGAGGGTCTGCCGAATCTTCTCGCCGAGATGGGCTTCACCTACACCACGCGACTGGGAGAAATCATTCCGTTTTTGCCGGGAGAGAATCGCCTCAAGGCCTCGACCTCACTCTGTTACAGCACGCGGGCGGGTTGGAGGCGCGTCGCATCGGGCATCTGGAACAAGCATCTCTACGGACGATTGCGCGAGACCGACCTGATCCGGCTCAGCCTCCATCCGCGCGATCTTGAATTTCCGCTAATGCGGCGGCAGATTGATCAAATCGTACGGGCTTCGCTCAAGCGCGGCTTCCAACCCACCACTTACGGCGACTATGTTGCGCGTTGATCTCCAACTCCATTCCCGCTTTTCCGACCGGCCAACCGAGTGGATTTTTCGCCGGCTCGGGATGCCCCAGAGTTACAGCGAACCCGAGGCGCTCTACCGCAAGCTCGATGCCGCCGGGATGACTTTCAAAACCATCACCGATCACAACCGGCTCGATGGCTGCAAGGCCATCGCGCATTACCCGGATGTTTTCCTGAGCGTGGAAGTGACCACCTATTTTCCCGATGGCTGTAAAATCCATCTCCTCGTCTGGAATCTCAATGAAGCGCAGTTTCAGGAGATCGAGCGGCTGCGCCCCAACATCAACGAACTGGCCGCCTATCTGAGACAGGAACGCTTGCCCCACGGCGTGGCGCATCCGCTGGTCAACATCAACAATCTTCTCACCGTCGAACATTTCGAGCGGCTGGTGCTGCTCTTCCGCTATTTTGAAGGGCGCAACGGCAATCGCGAACCACTGGGGCAGGAGGTCAGCAATCAATGCCTCGCCTCCCTGACGCCCGAAAAAATTATCGAGCTGGCCAATCGTCACAATCTCGAACCGACACACGCCAACGCGCATCGCAAAATCTTTTTTGCCTCGTCCGACGATCACAGCGGACTTCATCCCGGTAAGACCTGGACCGAGATAAAGAAGGGCGCAACCGTCGCCGACTTCTTCGAGGGCCTCGCAACAGGCCACGCCGAGATGCAGGGCCCGATGGGCGACCCGCTCACCTTTTCGAGCAGCCTCTACACGACCGTCTTCAGTTTCGCGCGCGACAAGATCAAGCGCAACGCGCCCATGGGTGCGAACCTGCTCGGCAAGATGGCGGAACGTTTTCTGGCCGGACAGAACCCGACCGCCTTTTCCTTCGCGGAACGTTTTGGCCACGTCACGGAGGCGATTCGCACGGGCCAGGCGCTCGATTTCGTCAAACCTGGCGAAGTCACGCTCGCTCGCGAAATCAGCGCCTATCTTTCCAATCCCAAGTTGAAGCAGGCGCTCGACCGAATCATCGCCGAGGAACCCAACGCGCAACGACGCTCGTTCCGCATGGCCTCCCACACCGCCAACGAACTCTCCTATCGCCTCATCACGCAATTCCAAGAACGGCTGAGTCGCGGCAACCTGATCGACGCGTTCCAGGCTTTCACGGGATTGCTGCCCGTCGGCTTCGGCATTTTACCCTACCTGGTCGCCTTCGGCCAACAGGCGCCTGATCGTCCGCTGCTCGGAAATGTCGCGCGTCGGTTCATCGGCACATTGCCCCAACCTTTGCGCAACGAAAAACGCGCATGGTTCACCGACACACTCGAGGACGTCAATGGCGTGGCGCGCACGATTCGCGCAATGGTGCAGGCGGCGCGTCACGCCGGGGCGGACCTCACCGTCGTCACCTCGCGCTCAGACCTCTCGATCAAGGACATTCCGATCAAGAATTTTCCGCCGGTGGGTGAATTTGAAATTCCCGAGTACGAATTACAGAAGCTTAGTTTCCCGCCGTTTCTCGACATGCTCGACTACATCCAACGCGAGCGATTTACCGAATTGATCATCAGCACGCCGGGGCCGATTGGGCTTTGCGCGCTCGGTTGCGCCAAGTTGCTCGGGCTGCGCACCACGGGCATCTACCACACCGATTTCCCGCAGTATGCCCGTTTTCTCAGCGACGACGCCTTCATGGAAACGCTGGTCTGGAATTACATGCAGTGGTTCTACGGCCAGACCGATCTCATCTACGTCAACTCGGAGTTCTATCGCCGTTGCTGGATCGACCGCGGGATCACGCCGGAGAAGTTGTGCATCTTTCCACGCGGTCTCGACACGGAACTTTTCAATCCTGTGTTACGCGATTCTGCTTTCTGGTCCAAGCGGGGCGCGAAGGGGCCGGTGCTTCTCTACGTGGGACGCATTTCCAAGGAAAAGGATCTTAATCTGCTGGTGGAAGTCATCCCCTTGCTGCGCGAAAAAACGGGTGCCTTCACGCTCGCCATTGTCGGTGAGGGGCCTTATCGCGCCGAACTGGAGAAGCTGCTGCCCGAGGCGATCTTCACGGGCATTCTCAACGGGCGCGAGCTTGGCGTGGCCTATGCCTCGGCGGATCTTTTTGTCTTTCCGAGCACGACGGATACCTATGGCAACGCGGTCGTGGAAGCGATGGCCGCCGGGTTGCCCGTGGCGGTCTCCGATATCGGCGGCCCGCGCGAATTGGTCAAAACCTCGCAGATGGGGCGCATCTTCCCGGCACGCGATGTTTCCGCGTGGGTGAATGGCCTGACGCAGATGTTGGCCAAGCCGCTTTCACCGGAAGAACGACTCGCCCTGGCCCGGCAGGCTGGCGGCGAACGTCGCTGGGACAGTGCCTTTGCCCGGTTCTGGGCGGATGGTCAGTAGATAGAAGCGTAAGTTTTTAGATTGAGGCACATTGTTGACCCCAGGCCAAGGCAGCCGCCGTCGGCTCGACGGCGGTAAAATGAGTGTTAATTCCCTGAAGCCTGTCTCGGCTTTTTGGTAGCCCGCGATCACCGAGCGCGGGAATCTTCCGCACCGTCGCCCGGCGGTCGACGGCTACCTTGGAACCTTGATTCATTTTGAACTGATTCCAAGCGCGGCATAACTTCCCATGCTCCGCGATGAGATTCCATCACTCAACGTGCTGCATCGGCATAATAGTGATCGCTTTTCAATTTTTTGAAGGGCTTGCTGGTGTAATAAGCACAGTGCCGCTTTCCCCTACCGTAACGATTTTATTGCCGGAGCAAATGACACCTTTAAAGTCTAAATCCGACGGCACGTTGTCGCGGTTCCACTGAATCCCGTCTTTAGAGGTCAAGATGGTTCCCCTTGTCCCTACTGCAACAAAGCGGTCACCACACCAAGCCACCCCGTACAGCGTTTGCAGGAAGGGAACGATTATAGGGGTCCAAGTTTGTCCGTCAGCTGAGGTAAGTCCATTGGGGGGTTCACCAGCACCATTTCCAACCGCTACTAGACGATTGCCTTTAGATGCCACGGCAGAAAGAAGCGGTGAACCGTCTTGCTCATGCACCTTCTTCCAATTGTGACTATCTTGGGAAGTTATGATTGCGCCATTATACCCAACAGCCACAAATTGCTCCCCCGTCCATGTGACGCCGTTAAGTGGTCCTAGTAGCCCTTCTGGTACCTGCTCTTGATTCCAGTTCATTCCGTCGGAAGATGTGAATATGACTTGGCCGCTTTCATTTCCCTTGTCACCTACGGCCACGACAAGGTTTCCATTCCAAGTAACGTCATGTAAAGACGGTTTGCCCTCTATCTTCTGCACCGCCCATTCCTTGGCATCCGCTGAAGTGAATACGCTACCACCTTTTCCGACGGCAATGAACATGGAACCAGTCCAGGTAATGCTCACAGCATTGAATTCGGTGGGGTTCGTCAGAGACCATTGCTCGCCATCAGGCGAAGTAACAACAGCGTCACCACCGACTGCCACGAACATGGAACCATTTGAAGTTATTTTTGAAAGTGGCTTTTTAGTGTACCCGATTGGCGAACGTATTGTCCAAATATCACAATCTGGTGAAGTTTGAATAAACCCTTCCATTCCGACAATCACATACTGAGTCCCCGTCCAAGTGGCAGACAAAACTTGCCTTAACGTGGAAGGTGCCAGAGGATGAAAGACCCAGGAAATCCCATCTGAGGAAGTTAAAATATTGGCGCGCCGCGATAGGTCACCGCTTGCGGTAATATCTCCGACAGCTATTAGCTCGTGGCCTGTCCATACGACATTAAGAATATCGCTTCCCACTTCCATGCCTTGAATAGATCTTCCTTGGTTCCATGAAATTCCGTCTGCCGATGAGGAGATAAAACCTTTTAATCCGATCACAATTGCTTGGGTTCCTGTCCAGACAATACTCTTTGGCACTTCAGGCTTTTCTGAGTCCACTAAGACAGAAGTTGACCAAGCGTGGCCATTAGCCGAGCTAGCGACGAAAATTTGAGTTGTTGTATGAAAGACCCTGGAGAAGCAAAAAAAATTGATGTAATCCAGCCAATCATTCCAATTTGTTTCTCGAGATCCCACCAAGAGATATTGTTTTCCAGTCCAGGTAAGATCAGTGATTCCCACCTTACCCCATATATTTATTGGAACTGAAGCCCAGTGGACACCGTCAGAAGAAGAGACAAAAGTATAGTGAGCCCGTGAACCGCCGATCATAAGTTCCATCACCATTCCTATTCCTGCGTACTGTTGCCCAGTCCATATCAGCTTGCTTATTTCTACAGAAAAACCAAGTTCGACCCGTTGCCATTGCGTTCCATTTTTGGAAGTCCAAACGACTCCTGGAACATTTCCGGTTGCCACAAACTGCTTACCAGAAAAGGCGATTTGAGAAATTGTTACTGCATCCCCGGCAGGGTCGGTAATGCGATAACTTGTCCAAATTACGCCATCCTTTGAAATCAACACTGTCCCTCGGTCGCCAACGGCCACAAGTTCTGAACCAGTCCATATGACGGAGGTTAGCGGGTTACTTGTCGGACCTGGGTTAACCATTGTCCAATTTTCTGATCCCCAAGAAAGGGGCGTCAGACAGAGCGCCAAAACAAAAAATAATGCAGGTCTCATGAGACGTAGTAATTTGGCGAACCACATCCGCCTGACTTTACCTGCTTTGATCGTATGCGCGACAAAAACATCAACAAGAATCTTCTTAAATAAAGTATCGTTTAGTTGTGACACTGCTTGACGGCACGGTTTCACCCTGTGATATGGCCATGCAGATGCGACCAAACGAATATAAATTCCTGCCGCGGGAGCAGCAGTTCTCTCCAACTTACTTTGAAGGGGCGGGTGCAGGAGGCGCGGCGGGGGTCGTTGTGGTGTTCGTGCCGGTACTATTCTTGTTGAAGTGAAGAATACCGGCCTGGATCGATTCCTTCACGATCTGCGTCGCATTGGGATCCTTGGCGCTCATTTGCACCAAATCCTGGGCCAATGAAAAAAGTCTTTTCTGGGCACCTTCGGCAGGCTCAACCGTTGCAGCCAGGGCTTCGTATTGTTGATCGATCACGACCCGTTGGCTGTTGATCGCATAAAGCTGGTAGGCGCACCAGATGAATATGCCGCTCATGAGAATGAACATCGGCCAGAAGGAAGAGTACCGGGGGGAGTATCTGATGTTTTCGTCGGACATAGGAAAAAATGGGTTAGCGAGGTGCGGTAGCGGGGGCTGACGCAGCATTGGTTGAGGCATCCGAGGGCGGGGTGATGGTAATTTGCTGCCGCGTAAGCAGATCCTTCAAGGCCGTGTCATTCGTTTGCTGGCTAAGCTGGTAAATCCGCGCGGCCAACTCACGCACACTACGGTCACTTTGCTGTCCCTGGCTGATGAGTTGCTGCCTTTTAAGCAGTTGAACCTGATCAGCCGAGGTAATGCGAACGAAAACAATCTGGAGAAGCAAAAGTAACGCTATGAGACTGCTGAGGCTCATCAGGACCAAGTATTGGATTCGATTCATTGGATAGGGAAATTTGAAGGGCAAGCACGCGAGCAATGCCCAGACTACCTTCGATAGACGAACCCCCGGGGAGAACAAGCACGAAATTGATTTGCGAGCATGGACAAAATTACCGTCCGGCAGACCTTTTCTCTTGCCGTGCCTTCGCTTGCTTTCTAATTTGAAACTTTACGTCTGATATTTGCTTCCGGGGCGTTTCGCCCTGGGAGACTTTGAAGTAATTTCCACCTATGCCTGATAATCTTTTTTCTCCCGGCGAACGCATCGACCGCATCAATGTTGCTGAAGAAATTCGCAACTCCTTCCTCGATTACTCGATGTCGGTCATCATCTCTCGCGCACTGCCCGATGTCCGCGACGGACTCAAACCCTCCCAGCGCCGCATTCTTTTTGCCATGCACGAGATGGGATTGCACCCGGGCCGCTCCACCTCGAAATGCGCCGGTATCGTCGGCGATACGATGAAGAAATATCATCCGCACGGCGACATGGCCATCTACCCGACCCTCGTCCACATGGCCGAGCCGTGGTCGATGCGCGAACGCCTGATCGAAGGCAAAGGAAACTTCGGTTCCGTTGAAGGCGATCCACCCGCCGCCATGCGTTATACCGAGGCGCGGCTGACCCATCTCGGCGCGATTCTCATGGAGGACATCGACAAGGACACCGTCGATTTCACTCCCTCCTACGACGAAAAAAATCACGAGCCGGTTGTTCTTCCCGCCGCTTTTCCGAATCTTCTCGTCAATGGCGGCACTGGCATCGCCGTCGGCATGGCCACCAATCTGGTTCCGCACAATCTCACGGAAGTCATCGACGGCATCTGCGCGCAGATCGACAAGCCCGACATCACGATTCCCCAGTTGATGAAAATCATCAAGGGGCCCGATTTCCCCACCGGTTGTTCCATCCTCGGCATAGAAGGCATCAAGAATTATTCCCAGACGGGACGCGGCAGCATCCGTGTGCGGGCCAAGCTCCACACCGAAATGCCAAAGGGCGGCAAGGAACAGATCATCGTCACCGAAATTCCCTTCAACGTGAACCGCGCCGAGCTTGTCTCGCGCATCGCGGAATTGGTCAACACCAAGGAAATCACCGACATCACCGACGTGCGCGATGAATCGGATGAAAGCACGCGCGTGGTCATCGAACTCAAGCGCGACGCCGTCCCCAAGGTCGTCATCAACAAGCTCTACAAGATGACCGCGCTGGAAAACTCCTTCGCCGTCAACCAGCTCGCCATCGATGGCGGTCGGCCCAAGACGCTCAATATCAAGGAGATGATCAACTGCTATATCGAGCATCGCCGCGAAGTAATCATGCGCCGTACGCGCTTTGAACTGCGCGAAGCCCAGCGCCGCGCCGAGGTTCTCGAAGGTTATCTCATCGCGCTCGCGAATCTCGACGAAGTCATCAAGATCATCCGCAAAGCCGCCGACCGCGAGGAAGCCCGCGCCAAGCTCGCCGCTTACAGCTTCACGCGCGCCGAGGCTGAGTCCTTCGGCATCATGATCCACGCGCCGAGCCGCCTGCAAAACAATCGTTATCTCATCAGCGCGGAACAGGTCACCGCCATCCTCGAACTGCGCCTCTATCAGTTGACCGGCATGGAGCGGGGCAAGATTACCGATGAGTACAAGGAACTGCTCAAGAAGATCACCGACCTGATCGACATCCTGGCCAAGGAAATCCGGGTGCTCACGATCATCAAGAAGGAATTGCAGGTCATTCGCGACAAACACGGCAATGAACGCCGCACCATGATCGTTCCAGATGAGGGCGAGATGGCCATCGAGGATCTTATCGCCAACGAGGGCGTCATCATCACGATCACGCACAATTCGCTGATCAAGCGCACCAACATCAGCAGCTATCGCGCGCAACGTCGCGGTGGGCGTGGCGTGATTGGCATGACGACGAAGGAGGGCGACCGGCCCGAGGACGACGATTTCGTCGAGCATCTCTTCACCGCCTCGACCCACGATTACCTGATGTTTTTCACCAACACAGGCCGTGTCTATGTCGAGCGCGTACACGAAATTCCCGACATGGGCCGTGCCGCCAAGGGTCGCTCCATCGCCAATCTTCTCGAAATGAAACCGGGCGAAAAAGTCGCCGCGCTCATCCGTGTCGAATCACGCCGGGACGCCAAGGGCGAGGACATCACCTGGAAAGTCGGGCAGTTCGTCCTCTTCGCCACCCAGCGTGGAACTGTGAAGAAGACATCGCTCGAGGATTTCGACAACGTCCGCAAGGGCGGGATCATCGCCATCGGCATCGAGCAGGGCGACAATCTCATCGAGGCGCGCCTCACCAGCGGTTCCAGTGAAGCCGTTCTCATCACCCGTGAAGGCATGAGCATTCGCTTCGAGGAATCGGATGTCCGTTCCATGGGCCGTCCCGCCACGGGCGTACGCGGCATCAACCTCGATAAAGACGATCACTTGGTCGCTCTTGCGGTGGTCGATCCGGGCGCAACGCTCCTCGTTGCCGGTGAAAATGGCATTGGCAAACGAACCGCCTTCGATGAATACCGCGTCCAGACACGCGGTGGCAAGGGCATCATCACCATGAAGACGAACGACAAGACGGGCAAAGTCGTTGGCGCTCTCACCGTTATCGACAAGGACGAAATCATGCTTCTCACCCAGCAGGGCCAGATGGTCCGCACACCGGTGAAGGATATTCGTGAAGCCGGGCGTAATACCCAGGGCGTCAAACTGGTCAATCTCAATACTGGCGATAAACTCACGGCCATAGCGCGCGTCGTCTCCGAATCCGAGGAAGACGGCACCCCCGAGCCTGAGTTGGCTGGTTGATTCCTATGAACCCAACACCAGCCCCAACCACCGAAATCACCACCGTCACAACCGGCATCGTCCAATCCTGGGTCAACACACCCATGGTGGTGGCGTTGCTTTTTGGACTCGCGGGCGGTTTCTTCATCGCCATTCTCGTTTTGCGCCGTCGCAAATGATTCGTCTTCCACTGATCTTTCTGGTGGTCGCGCTGGCCGGATGGACAGTGGGGGGTGATGCGGCCACGACAGAATCGGTCTCAAAGGACGCGGTTCTCGCCGCCATTGTGATTTTTGAAAAAGACCCCTCGAGCAAGGAGGGCTTCGCGGCGGCATCGACCATCATGTCCTTTGCCAAAAAAAATGGCGCAGTTCACCTATCTCTCTCCAAGGCGGTGGTTCCCTGGTTCAAGGGCGGGGATGCGTCGGATGCGGATACTCGCAGCATGTTGCTTACCGCGTATGTCTCGGGCAATATCCGTTCTCAACTCCAGAGCGGCAAGGCGGAAGATGATATTTATGCCGGTTGGCAGCAAGTTTTTCTTACCTATGATCAGCTTCATCAGATCAATCCCACGGTCAAGCTGCCCGAAATCGACGCCTTGAAAGACAAGGAAAAGGCCGGAACGCTCCGTGCCTTTGCTGCAACGCTTCAGAGCAAATAGAAGTTGATCCCTCGATAAGTTCGGGATGAGAAAAAATTCTATTCCCGAAATTTCAACTTCCCGTCCTTGAGCGAACGATAATAACAAGTCTTGCGGTTTTTTCCGTTGGCATCCTTGGTGTGGCAAACACCGCCACCGACCATGCGCACCAGATAAAGGAGCGAGTTCTGCTCGCAATTGACGCGAATATCGACCAATTGGAGCGTGTCGCCGGAAGTCGCGCCCTTGACCCAAAGCTCATTTCTCGACGTGCTCCAGAAGGTCGCGATGCTGGTTTTCAAGGAATGTTCGAGCGCTTCCCGGTTCGAGTAGGCAACCAGCAGCACCTCCCGCGAATCGGCGTCCTGCACGACTACCGGCAAAACCGGCAGACCCGTGTGCGCGATTTTTTGCAGCTTGGCAAAATCGAGCTGCAATTCATTTCCCTCTTCAAGCTCTTTCATCCTGTAAAAATGCCTGTCATTCCGAAGTTGTCGAGGGAGCAATTCGATAGGTTTCATTCATGCAGCCACAGTCTGGACTTTAGCGCTATAAACTCCCGTCATCCCGAGCTTGTCGAGGGATCAGACACGCTTTCATTATCCGCCAAGTCATAAAAAACGGAAAATTAATTAATTTCAAGTTCTCTAACTTATTGCCCACTCACTACGTGTCTGATCCCTCGACAAGCTCGGGATGACAGAATTGGGAATAACCTACCGCGCAAATTTGAAAAACTCGCGCGCGTTTTCCGTGGTGCGCGTCGCGAGGGTCTCCAGGGATACACCACGCAGTTCCGCCAAGTATTCCGCCACACGACGCGTATGGGCTGGTTCACAACGCTTCCCCCGATCCGGCGCTGGCGCAAGATAGGGGCAGTCGGTCTCGACCATAAAATGCCGGGGATCGATCTGCCGCGCCGTTTCCTGCACCTGCCGCGCATTCTTGAATGTCACAATACCTGTGAACGAAACCATGTGCCCGAGCGCAATCACCTCCTGCGCCTGCAAAAGCGTTCCTCCGAAGCAGTGAAAAACACCACGCACCTTGCCCGTAAACTCGGCCATGATCTGTAAGGTGTCATCCCACGAATCGCGCTGATGAATCACCGCATTCAAGCCAAGCTCGGTGGCCAATTCGAGTTGTTGACGAAACAAAATCGCTTGTCGTTGCTTGTTCGCTTCCGCCTCCTGCGGATCCGGCGGCAACCGATGATAATCGAGCCCGATTTCGCCCACGGCCACCACGCGCCGACTTTGCGCCATCGCGCGCAGACGCTCCACCGCGTCGTCCGGCGCGTTATCGACATCACAAGGATGAACACCAACCGTCGCCCAGATATTGGGAAAGTTTTCAGCGAGTTCCACCGCGCGACTGCTGGACTCGATTTGCGTGCCGATGGAAATGATCTCCGTCACGCCAGCCTCGGTCGCACGCGCGATTACTTTCGCGCGATCGGGATCATAGTCGGTGTAATCGAGATGAGCGTGCGTATCGATCAGCATATCTTAATGTAGCGGCGGTCTATGACCGTCGCACTTTGACTGAGGTTAATTAGCGACGGTCATAGACCGCCGCTACATTCATAAAAACTTCACCAAGCTATGCCCCGTCATCTCTTCCGGCTTGGGCAGCCCCATTAAATAGAGCAGAGTCGGTGCGACATCGGCCAGGATGCCATCCTGCATCTCGACCTTTTCGTGGTTCGGGCCGACGTAGATAAAATGGACCAAGTTCGTCGTGTGAGCCGTGTTGGGTGTGCCGTCGTCGTTGATTTCCCGTTCACAGTTGCCGTGATCGGCGGTGACCAGGCACGCTCCGCCCATCGCGAGAATTTTTTCCACCACGCGCTTGAGGCAGGCGTCGATCGTTTCCACAGCCTTGATTACCGCCTCGACGACACCCGTATGCCCCACCATGTCGGGATTCGCATAATTCAAAATCAACAAATCGTATTTGCCCGTGTCGAGCCTCTTCAACACTTCATCCGTGAGTGGTTCCGCACTCATTTCGGGCTTCAAATCGTAAGTGGCTACCTTGGGTGAAGGAACCATGTCGCGATCCTCGCCTGTGTTCGGCGTCTCCACCCCACCGTTGAAAAAATAAGTCACATGCGGATATTTCTCCGTCTCCGCCATGCGTAACTGATGCTTGCCCGCCGTCGCAACGACTTCTCCCAGAAGATGCTTCATTGACTGCGGCGAAAACATCACGGGCACGTCGAAAGTCGCATCGTATTGCGTCATCGTCAGGTAACTGACTTTGGGATAATGCGTGCGCGGAAAGCCTTTGAAATCATCGTGCAGCAGCACCTGGCTCAACTGCCGTGCGCGATCCCCGCGAAAGTTGAAGAAAAGAATTCCATCGCCATCGGCAATCAGCGGGCGCGGCTCTTTCACACACACGAGCGCAGGCATGAACTCATCCGTTTTTTTGGCCGTGTATTCCGCTTTCACCGCCGCGACCGGATCATCCGCATAAGTTCCTTCACCGAGAAAAATCAATTTGTAAGCCTGCTCCACCCGCTCCCAGCGATTGTCGCGATCCATCGCGAAGTAACGCCCAATGACCGTCGCGATTTTACCCGCGCCGATTTCCTTTAACTTCGCCTGAAGCAGGGTCAAGTAATGAGCGCCACCAGTCGGCGAAGTATCGCGACCATCGAGAAAGGCGTGGATGAAAATGCGTCCGATACCCGCCTGTTTCGCAATCGCGACCAATGCATGAAGGTGCTCCTGATGCGAATGGACACCGCCATCAGAAAGAAGCCCCCAAAGATGCAACGCACCATTGCGCGCCTTGAGATCGGTCAGAAATTTTTTCAGCGCCGGATTACTCGCGAGCGAGCCGTCTGCGATGGCCTTGTTGATCCGCGTCAATTCCTGGTAAACAATCCGGCCTGCACCCAAATTGAGATGGCCCACTTCGCTGTTGCCCATCTGGCCAGCGGGCAAGCCCACATCCTCGCCGCTCGCGCTCAACCGGCTCTGCGGATAGGTCTTGTAGAGGTATTCGTGAAAAGGAAGTTTCGCGAGCAGGGGCGCATTGCCTTCTTTCTGTGCGGCCGCCGCGCCTTTGGGACTGATGCCCCAACCGTCACGAATGATTAAAGCTACAGGTTTCATCAGTTAATAGGGTTAGCCCCAGAGCGAGCTTTCCGCAAGTGCAGCCGTTGCCCGGAGGTCAACGGCCACCAACTACACAATATCGAGATAGGGATTCGTTTCGCGTTCGTAACCGATGGTCGAGCTCGGACCATGACCCGCATAGACGCGCGTTTCAGGTGGCAATGGCAGGAGATGCTTCCGCAGACCTTGTAGTAGGGCCACTCGCGAGCCGCCGGGCAAATCCCAGCGTCCCACACCGCCGCAGAAGAGCGTATCGCCGCTGATTAAAAGGCCCCAGCCCGGATGATAAAACGCCACGCTGCCCGGTGAATGGCCGGGAATATGAAAGATTTGAAATTCTTCGCCCGCACAGACAAATTTTGCCGAGCCTTGGTCGGGAATATCGAAATTTTCCACATGGGATGGGGCACGAATGGCTGGCACCACGCCGAACATTTTCACGTAGGAGGTATCGAGCACCATGGCCTCATCGGCTTTGTGCACATAAATCGGGCAATGGTAATCTTCCTGGATCAAAACCGAATCCCACATGTGATCGAAGTGTCCATGTGTCAGCAATAGCGTCACTGGCTTGACTTCATTGCGCATCAACTCGCGTGCCATGCCTTCCGGGGCATCGAAACAAATCACACCTTCCTTGCCTTCGAGCAGGTAACCATTGGTTGCCAGGTCGCCTCCGGTATAGACACGTGGTGAAATCATATCTTTTGGACGCTATCGGGAGATGAAATGTTCGATTCTTGCGTTGGAGAAGCAGGAGTCGCGCCGCTCGTGGGTGCTTCCTGTGTTGCCGCCGATTTTTTTCCGGCACGCCGCGCCATCCCGGCGAATTGTAATCGCGCCTCCTGAATTTCATGCGCGTAAGTGGCCGAGGGGTTGTCACCAGTCGCATCAACCGAATGCCGGGTGGGATAAACAGTATAATCGATCGAGAAAAGACCGAACCGTGGCGCAAATGATCCCCATTCGTAATTGTCAAAAAGTGACCAGTGAAGATAACCGATCAACGGTTGTCCTCGCTCAACCAACCGACTGACGACCCGCACATGTTCGCGCAAGTATTGGCTGCGGGCCAGGTTGTCCCTGCGTTTGAAAGGACGGTTATCCGGCAAACGGCGCAATGCCATCCCATTTTCCGCAATCAGAAGCGGCAGGCCATAACGGGCCAGGTGCTTGACGAAAAACGTCAGGCCTTCCGGCAACATGTGCCAGTCCCACCATTTGCTGGCCAGGCTCTCCAGCATCCAATCGCGGAAGGATCGCTTGCGGCAGTCGAAATCGTGCCAGGTCGGCCAGCGCAGCGCATGTGCGATAAACGGGTCGTAGTAATCGAAAGCAATATAATCGAGCGGCACCTCGGCGCGTTCGTAGAGCACCGCGATCAGGCGTTCCCAACAAGGCAGATCGAAGCCCCGCAGGGCAACGGTGTGATGAAAACGCTTGATCCATTGTCCCAGGAAATAGCGCGGGCCATGCCTCGGAAAGAGTCGCGCGTCGTCGAAACGCTTGTCAAAGGCATGGGCGCGTTCCAACAAATCGTCCCGCACCATTTGACGCGGCACTTTGCGGGAAGGCGCAAAAAGCAGGTCGAGCATCGCCGTATCGCTCCAGTAGAGATCACTCGAGTAATTGTTGAAGCTGACCATCGGGGAGACCCCGGATCCGGCATAAATTTCATGGATTAAACGATAGGCGCGCACATGGGCTTCCAAAAGATAGGCCAGGCATTTGGAAGTCGGCTCGATACCGACCGGAGGCCCGCTCGGAAAAATACGATAGAGATAATGATTGAACGCCTGCAGGTTTGGCTCATTGAGCGTGATAAACCATCGCGGCGGCGGGCAGCCAAAATCCTGCGGTAACGTGCGAAGAAGATATTTCAACGTGTGCTCTACAAAAGCGAGATAGCGATCGATGGTCTCGGGCTTGAGCCACGCATCGAGACCCAGCCATGACGGGTAAACGAAATGATGCAGGGTGATGATCGGTTCGAGACCCTGAGCACGACAATCGGCGATTCGTTGCGCATAACTATAGAGAGCCCGTTCATCGAATGGAGGTGCTTCCGCATCAGGAGCGATGCCTTCAGTCGGGCCCAGGGTCGTGGTCGGCTGCACTCGCGACCATTCGATGCTCATGCGAAAGGCATTCAGCCCCATCTCGCGACATCGCTCAAAATCTTCATGAGCCAGTGTCCAGAAATCAGACGTGCGGCCCGAGGGCACGACATCGCCCTGACTTTCCGCCCAGGCCCAATTATTAAGCGGTTGCCCGGGGCCATTATAGCCGCCTTCCGCCTGGTAGCCTGAAGTGGCCACACCCCAAAAAAAGGAATCTTCGGTCAGGAAAGGCTTGGGAAGCTGTGTGCCTTCCGCAGTGACATCGGGTTCGCGCCCTTTCTCCACCGAGGGGAGTCGGTGCGTATAGCCAGGCGACGACATGATTATAACTTACCTCGATTTCGTCCCGCGCCAAGTTTTCGCGTGGTCGATAAAAGGGATCAAGGTGAATTCGGAATGGCGCGATTGACCACAACCGGCTGCGTCTGGGAATCTGGATCGTGGGCAACAGGCTGGGTTGGCACGAAATGATTTTGAGGCCGTTCAATCACCGCAAACGTATAGTTGAGCAATTTGGCATCCCGGCGCACCACGACATTCAGGTTTCCTCCGACCCGGCTGAAAAAAGAGGCGTCGAGAACATCGGATGGTCGATAAATTTCGCGCGAATCGATGCGCATCACGATATCGCCGGCTTGAAGCCCGCTCTTGCTGGCCGGAGTGCCATGCTCGACCTGAACCACGCGTACCGTCCGACCATCATGATCCGTATCGGGAACCTCGACGACATTCACGCCAACCCAGCCATGCTTGGCGCGACCGTACTGATTGAAGTCAGTGATGATTTTCTGCACAGCCTCGACCGGCAACGCGTAAATGGATCGGCCATCATCAGGACTGGGCACCACGAGTCCAATGACCTCACCGCGCATGTTGAGCAAGGGCCCACCCACTTCACCAGGAGTGAGTGGAGCGCTGACGTGGATATGTGTCGTGGAAAAAAATTGATTCATGTAGCGAACATCGAAACCACTGATCAGCCCCTGCGAAGGCGAGGCCGGAAGATCAAGCGGGTATCCAATCGCAACCACTCCATACCCGGTTCTGAGATCGGTCGAGTGGCTCAGGGTCAGAAAAGATGTCCCATCATAGGCAACCTTCAGCATCGCCAGGCCACTGCGAGCGTCGCTGCCCAACACTTTTGCGTCCATCTGCACCCCGTTGATTTCCACCTTCGCGGTGGCATTGGTACCCACGACAGTCGAAGAAGTTAGCACGGTGCCGTGGCCATCAATAAAAAAACCAGTGCCAGCAAGGACAAAACTCTGGTCGCCGGAACGGACTTTTATCACCGCCGGTTTGGCTTTGTCGAAAACGGAACTTACCTCTTCCCCGGCGACACTGGTTGATGTGGCTATATCGACAGCATGAACCAGAACGGGAGCAATCAACGAAGACGCAACCGGGATCGCAGCGAGAAGTAAAGGAAGCGCTCGCTGATGGACAACCCTAGAACGCCACATTTGCGTCATAGGCCGCATGTGAATTCGCCAAAACAAACCGGGTCGCTGCCGAATCGGAATGGCCGGGGCTGAAATTCAGGCTGTTGGTTATTTTTGAGGAAGCACTTGAAGTCACACCCAGGGACGCAGGAAGCATCGCGAAGGAGGAATCGGCACTGGGCATGTGGAGGGAAAATTTGTACGAGCCGCCTGCCGCATGGGTGACCTGCACCTGTTGGGAAAGACCGACGAATGCCGTTATGGCAATGGCAGCAAAAACCGAAGCGTAAGAAAGCGAAGGAACGAGCTCGAAACCTGCCAGGCGTTCTTTCACCCAAGCCGCGACTCGCAACCAAGGCGTTGCTGGAACCAGCAATTGGGCGCGTTGACGACGATGAAATTCAATCAGGAACCGATTAACATCCGTATCCATCGGCATCTCAAGTTTCTTGAGGGCCAGCAAATTACGAAGCGCTGAGAAATCCTGATCGTGATTCATATTATGTATAATTCTTTAAATATTTCTGTAACTGCTTATGCGCGTAGAACAACCGCGAACGAACAGTCTCTTCTTTGCAGCTCATGATCTTGCTGATTTCCGAGTGGCTAAGCCCCTGAATATCAAACAAAGTCACAACTGCCCTGTGTTCATCAGACAGCTTCATGAGCGATTCGTTCAATTTTTTTTTCAATTCGGTCAATCGAGCCTGCTTTTCCGCATCCCCGGCGGCACGAACATCAATGAACTCACTTCGGTTCTGCAGGTCGAGATTCTCATCGTCCATGCTCAAGTTATGGCGATGCTTGTTCCGTTTGATGAAATTAACCGTCAGGTTGAACCCAATCCGATAGAGCCAGGTGTAAAATTCGGCATCGAGGCGGAAGCTGTGAATGCTGCTATAGGCCTTTTCGAAGGTCTCCATCGCCAGGTCCCAAGCATCCGTCTGGTTACTGGTCATGTTGTAGAGCATCCCGAGCAGCCGTGGCTGGTACCGGCGCACCAGTTCGTCAAAAGCGGTTGGATCGCCTCCCTGCGTGCGCTCAACGAGCACGCGGTCGGTGATTTCTCCACTTGGCTTCGATGTGGACTCAGTCGGTTCCATTCTCTCCGCCCTGACTTTATCGGAAGACAAAGTTGCGGCAAGGGTGGTTATCATGAATTCTTCTCCGCTTTCGGAAAGAATAACCGCAGTTCAGCCTATTTCCACGTTAAATCCATGTAAGGAGCGCCACTGGGAAGCTGTGCGGGAAAAATCTTGATCTTTCCGCTCGTGATACTATCTTATGTATCACCATGAAAACCGCGACAGTCCGGGATCTGCGCAATCACTTCGCCAAGGTTTCCAACTGGATCAAGGATGGACAGGAAGTGGAAATCACCAGTCGTGGAGTGCCGCTGGCCCGTCTCGTGCCCATGGCCCAGCCCAAACGCAAGCGAGTCCGCTTCGATGCCAAAGCGCGGATGAAGAAACTCAAGGAGCTTTACGGCGGCAAAGTTTTGCCCGGTAATTCTGTGTTGATGATGCGCGAGGAAAGTCCCTGGTGATCTATCCCGATACCAGCTTTCTGGTCTCGATCTACGTAGACGAAGAACAAACTGCCCTGGCACACCGCTATCTGAATGGAATAACGGCTTCCGTCCCGTTTACTCCGTTCCATCGGCTTGAGGTGAGAACGGCTCTTCGCCTCCGCGTCTTTCGAAATGAACTTACCCCGGCCTATCTCCAAACCGCTTTCCGTCAAATCGACGAAGATCTCAGCGACGGCATTCTCCGGCACACACCGCTGGTTTGGGCCGATGTCCTGCGCGAAGCGGAACGGTTGGCCGAGGCTCATCTTACTGAGGTTGGCGTCCGCTCGGGCGACCTCCTGCACGTGGCCTCAGCCGTTGTCCTGGGCGCCAATGAGTTTTTGACTTTTGATCGAAGACAGACGGAATTGGCCCGGCGTGCGGGATTAAAAGTCAAATTTTGATAGGGACGGTAATCCCATGCCGTCTGATTATTAATGGGACGCGAAGGGACTCGCGTCCCTACCGGGAGGCACCGCCGCTGGGCCAGCGGCGGCTACCTTGCTGATCTGATCCCTCGACAAGCTCGGGATGACGAGAGCTACTCACCCCAGCGTCGCGACGTGCTCGGCCACGGCGCGGGGAATGCCTTCCAGCGTGTCGCGGTAACCGGTCTTGGGCAGCACCTGCAGCGCGGCCACGGCTTGATCGAGATAGCTGTGGATGCGTCGTACCGCGTTCTTGAGTCCGCCCCGCTCGACGACCTGCGCGAGCAATTCCGTGCGGCTTTCAGGCGTGCCGTGCAGGATGATATTGTGAAGTTGTTCCTGCTCCGCCGGGCTGGACTGCGCCAGGACATGGAGAAGGGGCAGGGTCAGCTTCCCCTTGGCGAGATCAGTGCCAACCGTCTTGCCGGTTGATCCCTCGGTGCCGACCAGGTCGAGGCAATCGTCGTAAATCTGGTAGGCGATGCCGAGGAAATCGCCGTAATTGCGCAGCGCGAGAATTTCATCCGGGCGGCAGTTGTTCAACACCGCGGCCAGTTCCGTGCTGACGCGGAAAAGTGCGCCCGTTTTCATCGAGATGATCTTGATGTACTCGGGAATGCTCAGCTTGAGATCGAAGCGGCGCTGGGTTTGCAGGATTTCGCCGCTGCAGACTTCGTTGGCGGCCTCGGCGATTTTGCGCGAGATTTCCTGGCTGGGGAAATTGGAACTGAGCTTCAGCGCGTGACAAAAGAGGCAGTCGCCCAGCAACACCGCGAGTTCCGCGCCCCATTTCGCGAAGGCGGTCGGTTTGCCGCGACGCTTCGAGGCGCCGTCCATGATGTCGTCATGCACCAGCGTGGCCAGGTGGATCAACTCGACGGCAATCGCCAGGTCGATGTGCTGCGGGGTCGATTTTCCGCTCGCATGTGCGGCGAGAAGCACCAGCGCGGGGCGAATCCGCTTGCCGTTGCTGTCGAGCGCGTAACTGACGTAACCCGAAATGCCGGGATCGAATTCCTGCACTTGGAATCGCAACCGCTCTTCAATCGTGGCGAGATCGGGCTTGATCGTGTCGAGTTGCCGACGGAGATCGAGTTTTTGCGTGAGCGTCGGGAAGGCGCGCTGGATCGCATCCATTGAAATTTCCCCAGGCATAAAAGAAGCCGCTGAATCGCTCATATACGAGAAACTACCCTTATCCTCGAAACGGGTCAAACCAAGCCTCACGCCGGTAGTGGGTCAGTTTGAACTAAGTTGATAACTGGCTCTTCGCGGTTAGGCTCACGATATGGCTCGTATATGGAAGGAAAAGTGGGATGCCGCTCGGCATAATAATCACATGCCGACGCTTGGAGGTATTTGCGATAAGGTACAACAGGCTCCCACTTTATTGTCAGCAGATGTCTACTTTATTCGTGTGTGCTCCTTTACTTTTGAATTTCACAATATCTTCCAGATCGAAGAGTGTCTTTTGTTTTACTCGCACAAAATTCAGCCCACAACTCGAGTTGACGCTAGGGGAGGTTCTCATTGGGAGTTTCAAACTTGGTTTGAGCAACTTCCTCTGTATCTCCGAGAAGAACCAAAGCGCAAAAAAGTGGTGGCCGCACTGAGCAACGCACTTGAACAATTCAGTTCAAAAGCGCAATCACTTCCTTCAAGCTCCAAACATGATCGACTACTCCCGTAGTGGGTCAGTTTGAATTTAAAGAAGCTTGTTACTTCTCTCTCTAGTTAGGTGGATAAGCCTGTGTTAGGTGCTTCATTTTTTTAGAAGCCGATTGATTTTAAAGTTAATGTAGAGAGCTTGGAACAGGAAGGTCCAAATGCCGTTGAACCAGTAGGGCGTGCCTTTTTCCGACAGCATGAGACGATGAAAGCTACTCCGCGCTCTAAACGCCCAAATCAGTGCGAGTAAGCCATCAAGATGATCAAAAAGATTACTGATTGTGACCCACGGACTATCATCTGGCACAAAGAGATACACGAAGAAAAGAGCTAGCGAGCTATAAGTGATGATAAACCACCAGCGAAAAAAAGCCAAACCGATCTGTTTCTCCGAAGGGGAGTATGCATTCAAGATAATCGTTTGGCGCCGAGCATAATAGACCATGTAGATGAAATAGGTGATAAGGATCAAGCCGAACAAACGCCACGTAGATCCCCACTTGAGTTTTTCCATTAGTTCTGTAGTCGGACAATTGGGTGCAATCATTTTGCGCCATGCTCGCGTGCATGGCCAAAAGTGCAATCACTTCTACCAAGCGCCAAACGTGATCGACTACTCCCGTAGTGGGTCAGTTTAAATCTAGTGATCTTTCAAAAACCGAACGATATTGATAGCTACTCGCTCGAAGAGAAATAAGACAACGACAAAAATTGATTCCCCTCGGGTTAGTCCCCAAATGGATCCGCCAAACAAAACATAGGCTGAAATCAGCCCGAATAAGACCCACAGAATAATGGCAACTCGGTAGCCCTTCACTCCATTAATCTAACAGCGCAATCACTTCTACCAAGCTCCAAACAAGCACGGGATGACATTTAAATATCCACGCATCCAGATATGTTCATATTTTTTTATTGCACGAGACCCTTTCCGGCCCTATTTTGCGACACATGGCCAAATCTTATATTTTCTCTTCCGAGTCAGTGACGGAAGGTCACCCGGACAAAGTTGCCGATACGATTTCTGATGCGGTGCTGGACGCCTGTCTGGCCCAGGACAAGAACAGCCGCGTGGCGTGCGAAACGCTGGTGAAATCGAATCTCGTCGTCGTGGCTGGTGAAATCACCACCCGCGCCGATTTCGATTACAACAAGGTGGTTCGTAACGCGATCGAGGAGATCGGCTACACCGAACCGGGCGAGTCCTTCAACGCCAAGGGCGTTCACATCATGAACGCGCTCACGGCACAGAGCCCCGACATCGCGCAGGGCGTGGATGAGAAAGCCGCCGAGGGCAAGGCGACCGCCGAGCAGGGCGCGGGTGACCAGGGCTTGATGTTCGGTTTCGCCTGCACGGAAACGACGCATCTGATGCCAGCTCCGATTTACTACGCACACGCGTTGGGCGAAAAGCTGACCAAGCTGCGCAAGGGCAAAAAAGTTTCGTGGCTGCGTCCCGATTGCAAAACGCAGGTCTCGCTCCAATACAACGGGAACAAGATCGAGCGCATCGACGCGGTGGTCGTCTCGACCCAGCACCGCGACACGGTGAAGCATAGCGAGATTTACGAGTTCATCGTCGAGAACGTGATCAAGGTTGTGGTGCCTAAAGAATTGCTCGACGCCAAGACGCGGTATCTCGTTAATCCCACGGGCCGGTTTGTCATCGGCGGGCCGGAAGGCGATTCAGGTCTCACGGGCCGCAAGATCATCGTCGATACCTACGGTGGCATGGGTCGTCACGGTGGTGGCGCATTCAGCGGCAAGGATCCGTCGAAGGTTGACCGCAGCGCCGCCTACATGGGTCGCTATGTCGCGAAGAATATCGTCGCGGCGGGCCTGGCTGACCGGTGTGAAATTCAGTTTGCCTACGCCATCGGCTATCCTGAACCGGTCTCGGTTCACATCGATACGTTCGGCACTGGCAAAGTGGCCGATGACAAGATCGTCGATGCGGTGAGGCAGATTTTCAGCTTCAAGCCCGCGAACATCATCAAGCAACTCAACCTGCTCCGTCCGATTTACAGCCACACCACCAACTACGGTCACTTCGGCCGCACCGATAATCTCGATGCGCTGACGTGGGAAAAAACCGACAAGGCCGATGAACTGAAGAAAGCAGCGGGATTATAAAAGATTTATAAAATAACCAACCCGTCATCCTGAGCTTGTCGAAGGATCAGTTCGGTCGCTGAGAAAAGGCAGGCAAAACTGATCCTTCGACAAGCTCAGGATGACAGATAGAAAATAATTCCGTTAATTCCGTCAAATTTAGTAATTCCGTCATTCCCCAAACTTTAAAAACAACAACGAAAGAACCCCTATGAGCACCGATTACAAAGTCAAAGACATCTCGCAGGCCGAATTTGGCCGCAAGGAAATCACCATCGCCGAGCACGAGATGCCCGGCCTCATGGCGCTGCGCGCCGAGTACAAGGGCAAGGCCCCGCTCAAGGGCGCGAAGATCGCCGGCTGTCTCCACATGACGATCCAGACAGCGGTGCTCATCGAAACGCTAATCGATCTCGGCGCGGAAGTGCGCTGGAGCTCGTGCAACATTTTCTCCACGCAGGATCACGCGGCGGCGGCTATCGCGGCGCGCGGCATCGCGGTCTTCGCCTGGAAGGGCATGAACGCCGAAGAATTCGACTGGTGCATCGAGCAGACGCTGAAGTGGCCGGACGGCTCGCAACTCAACATGATCCTCGATGACGGCGGCGACCTGACCAACATGGTTCACGATAAATTTCCCGCATTGATCGCAGGCATTCACGGTCTCTCGGAAGAGACGACGACTGGTGTGCACCGCCTCTACGAACGCGTCAAGAAGGGCACGCTCAAGATGCCCGCCTTCAACGTCAACGATTCATGCACGAAGAGCAAGTTCGACAATCTTTACGGCTGTCGCGAATCGTTCATTGATGCGGTCAAGCGCGCGACCGACGTGATGATCGCGGGTAAAGTCGTGGTCGTCGCGGGATATGGCGACGTGGGCAAAGGTTGCGTGCAGGCGGCGAAGGGCCTCGGCGCGCGCGTGGTCGTGACGGAAATCGATCCGATCAATGCGTTGCAGGCCGCGATGGAAGGTTTTCAAGTCGTGACCATGGACGAGGCTTCCGCTTACGGAGACATCTTCGTCACCACGACAGGTAATATCGATGTCATCACCCGCGAGCACATGAACCAGATGAAGCATCAGGCCATCGTTTGCAACATCGGTCACTTCGACAGCGAGGTGCAGGTGGGCAGCCTTTACAACGACAAGACGCTCAAGAAAATCGAGATCAAGCCGCAGGTCGATCAATTCACCTGGTCCAACGGCAAGGTGCTCACGGTGCTGGCCGAAGGTCGCCTGGTGAATCTTGGTTGCGCCACGGGCCACCCGAGCTTCGTGATGTCAGCCTCGTTCACCAATCAGACCATCGCGCAGATCGAGCTGTGGGAATCGCGCGGCAAGAACAAGTACAAGAACGATGTCTATGTGTTGCCGAAGGCGCTCGACGAACGTGTGGCGCGGCTCCATCTCGACAAGCTCGGCGTAAAGCTGACGAAACTGACATCGAAGCAGGCCGAATATCTCGGTGTGCCTGTCGAAGGCCCGTTCAAGCCTGAGCATTACCGGTACTAAGCAGTACCGGCGCGGGGGCGGGTATTTGTTGTGGAAGCCATCGCAGACCCTGCGGCGGCTAATTTAAAGAGAAGTGGCTAAAGCTTCGGACAGATTCTCTTCCACACTCCACGGATTGCTTCGGTTGGGGATAAGAGTCTGTCCCGGGCAATAGACCGGCTCGAAGACCAGATTTTTCGCCTCTTCACCTGTGATGGCCGCATGATTGAGAGTTTCGGCTGCGCGCTGACCTGCCTTGAAAAATTCGAATCGCACGGTGGTTATCATCGGCTCGAAATAACGAAGATAAGGAATGTCATGAAAGCCTACGATGCTCAGATCCTCGGGAACCCGGATGTTTTCATGGCGCCGGGCATAAAAGCTCAGCAATGAACCCAGGCTGTCATCAAAAGCCAGCACCGCTGTCGGGCGCGGCTCCAGCTTGAGCAAATCGGACACGGCCTTGAGCCTGTCGCTTTCTTCTCCTTGGGCTGAAATTTCAGGTACTGAGGCCGGATCGATGCCTGCCGCACGCAAGGCCTGATGCACGCCCGTGCGTTTTTGCGCATCAAGAAGCGGGTCATATCCGGTCAAAAGTGCGATATGCTGATGGCCGAGCTGTAATAATTTCTCTGTCATCACGCGCGCCGCATCGATCTGTCCAAATCGAATTTGTGGTCCGGGCAGATCCGTCTTTCCAACCAGCAGATAGGGCAACTTCCGATTTCTTAAGACATCAATATCCTTTGAGGTGACATCCTGGGGGAAGACGATGACACCTCCGAGGCTGCTGGCCATTTCGGACGTCCATTCCTCGGGTGGCATACAGATCATCATGGCGCTCAAACGCTGAGAGCTCAGGACGCTCTGCACTCCCCGCATAATCTCGGCAATCGGCCTGTGTTCTACCATGTGAGGAGTCTTCAACAGGGTGCCTATTGCCTTGTGAACACGTTTCGACCGTCCATGAGCAAAAGTACCCTTACCATGTTTACGATAAATGAGACCCCTATTTTCCAAGTCTCCGAGTGCGAGCCGGACTGTAACACGGCTGATTTTGAAGCGCCGGCACAGCTGATGTTCACTGGCAATGGGAAAGCTGCCTAGTTCAGGATTGCTCAGAATTTCCTGAGTTAGTGCAGCGGCGAGGTTAGCTCGAGCGGTTTGTTTTTGATTGATCAACACGTCCGTACTATTGCATCTAATGTATCTAAAACAAGAAAAATCTATGTATCCAATTACTTTTTATTTGTTCAAGACTTACCCAAATGACATGTATTATGAAAATAAGGGTCGTTCAAATGGAGGCTTGAAATGACAAATTAGGAAATATTTATTGAATGATTAGCTCGCTATCGCTCATGATCGTCGTGATGCTAGCCACGACACTACCTGTTTTAGCCAGCAAAAAGATGTCTTCTCTTTTAGAGGCTAGCCGAAAATTATATATTTATTTTGAGTTCTCATTGCGATACAAACAACTAACCCCCAAAACATAACAAATGAAATCGAGTATCTTTCCTTCAATGTATCCGTGTCAAATAGCTAATACGCTTATCACCGTCTTGGGTCTTTTGCTCATGGTTAATCCGAATGTCCGCGCTGACACAGACAAGGGCATGAAAGAGATTACTCCCGCGCTTCAACAGCCGGAGCCGTCGATTTTATCCCAGCAATATCTTCTGGGCGATTGGGGTGGTGAAAGAACAAAGCTGGCGAATGAAGGCATCATTTTCGTTCTCAACAATATTGGCGACTTGCAGGGCGACATGACTGGCAACCAGGAGCATCATGCGACTTATGACGGTCGTTTTCGCGGCATCGTCGATATCAATTTCAAGAAGCTGGCAGACGTCGATGGCGAGTTTTTCTTCACCGGGCTCTGGCAATATGGACGGAATAATACTGCTCAATATCCCGATGGGCACGGTTCATTCGGCAATCCCTACCACGTCAATACGTTCACCAGCAGTGTTGGTGGTGAGGAAAGCGAGCGCATCGATCAATTATGGTATCAGCAGGGGTTTGCCGACAACATGTTCAAGGTCAAGTTTGGCCAGGTGGCTGCGTCGAGCGAATTTGGCGCGACCGATTTTTACGACGTTTTCGTCAATGATGAATTGGCCTATGCGCCAGATGCCCTCTACAACATCAAGCAGTCGTTCAGTCCCGCTGGTAAACCCGGCATCATTCTCACCGGCGATCTTTCCGATCTTACGAAGGGTCTCTACGTCAAAGCTGGTGCGTTTACCGCTTACTACAATCCCTACCGGCCCGACTCCAACGGCATCTATTACTCGGACGATTTTAATCATGGCATGGCCGCTGCATTTGAAATCGGTTACAACGAACAGAACGCCACCTATCCGGGCCTCTACAAAGCGGGTCTCAACGGAAACGAGTTGAGCTACATGAATCCCTACACGGGGGAAACTTACCGTGGTGATTACAACGCTTATGGCGTGGTGGAAAAGACGGTCTATCATCCGACAGGCGCCGATGGAAAGCTCCAGACCGCGAAAGGTCTCGATCTTGTTTCTGAATTTATCGGGGCGCCTGGTGATCGCAATCCCCTCCAATACGAGATTACCTTCGGCGGTCGTTACACGGGGTTGATCCCGGGCCGCGATGAAGACAAGGTCGATTTCGGCGTCATCTATTCCGATATCGGCACGGCTTTCAGCTCGGCTTATCGCACTGCCTTCGGTCATGGTCTCGGCGGTGAAACCACCCTGGAGCTTGGCTACCAGTACAATCCCATGCCATGGCTTTCGATTCAGCCCGACATCCAGGACATCATCAATCCCAGCGGTGATATGCACCGTGGCGATATCCTCATCCTCGGCCTGCGAACCATCGTCCAGTTTTAACCCTCAGCAAACCTTCAAAATTAAAATTAAAATATGAAAGACAAAATCATACTGGTAACTGGTGGTAGTTCGGGCATTGGCAAAGCTTGTGCCCTGGCCTTCAGCCGCGCGGGCGCAATCGTGACGATTGTCGCCGATATCAACCAGGAAGGCCTGGATCAAACTGTTTCCGAGATGCAAGGCGACGGCCATTCGATCCGTCTCGATGTCTCCAAGCCGGCCCAGGTAAAAAATTTAATCGATGAAGTCGTGCGCAAATATGGCCGGATTGATTGCGCGATCAATAATGCCGGGGTGGAAGGATCGCTGGCCACCACTACCGATTGCACGGAAGAAAATTGGGACAAAGTTCTTGGTGTCAATTTAAAGGGCATCTGGCTCTGCATGAAATACGAGATCCCGCAGATGCTCAAGCAGGGTGGCGGTGCCATCGTCAACATGTCATCCGTCCTCGGCCTGGTGGGATTGCCCGGATACCCGGCCTATGTCGCCAGCAAACACGGCGTGGTGGGATTGACCAAGACGGCGGCCCTCGAATATGCGCAGACAGGGATCCGGATTAATGCGATCTGCCCCGGTGCGGTGCGCACCCCGTTGATGAACCGAATGATCTCGGACAATCCCGGCGTGATCTCGGAAGAATTGCTCGTCTCGCTGGAACCCATCGGCAGGGTGGCTAATCCCGAAGAAGTGGCTGACGCTGCTGTCTGGCTCTGTTCGCCAAGTTCATCTTACGTGACAGGAATTGCCCTGCCTCTGGATGGCGGCTTTACGGCACGCTAATCTCCTGGCTGCATTACCCAAGTGTAATCGTTTCAGCTTGAACATGGCGGCCACGGCTGGGTCTATCCTATTGTTAGTTTCATTCATTCCTCCCCTGACCGGGTGGTGACTCCGTTCGAGTTGCCGCCCGGTCTTTTTTTATAAAGAGAGGAGCGGAGCCAGCGGGGATCGAGCTGTGAGGTATCATGCAATCCGACGATTTTAAGGCAGAACACTTTGAAGATTACTTCAAGGATTGTGGAATACTTTTCCTTCTGGAAGGATGATTCAACGAAAGCCAGCATGCATTTGCCTCCGTACTGGTTTGCCGGGTTGGAAAAGCGCACGAATAATTTCATGAATCAATCAATCAAGGAAATCGCCAGCAAGGTGCCGGAAGTCACCGTGATATTCTGGATCATCAAAATCGTGGCAACAACCTTGGGGGAGACGGGTGGTGACGCTGTTTCCATGACCATGAACCTGGGTTATGCCCTCGCCAGCGTAATCTTTATCGGAATCTTTTTAATCACTGTATTTGCGCAGATCATGGCCAAGTCATTCCACCCGTTCCTTTATTGGGTGGTCATCGTTGCGACGACCACAGCGGGAACAACCATGGCAGATTTCTCGGATCGCTCGCTCGGCATCGGTTATCCCGGGGGAACCTCGATATTGTTCGTGCTGCTGATGTTATCCCTTGGGATCTGGTACTGGTCAGAAGGCTCTATCGCAGTCGAGACAGTTGCATCTCCCAGGGTTGAGATGTTTTACTGGACGGCAATCATGTTCTCCCAAACTTTGGGCACTGCCCTGGGGGACTGGATGGCCGATACCGCCGGACTTGGGTACGACGGCGGGGCGCTCCTGTTCTCTGTTGGCTTGGTGCTACTCATCATACTCTATCGTTATACAAAAATCTCGCATGTCCTCCTGTTTTGGAGTGCCTTTATCCTGACGCGGCCCCTCGGTGCCACGGTGGGTGATTTCCTCGATAAACCCATCGACCACGGAGGACTGGCGGTCGGTCGCTTCACCGCCTCGGCCATTCTCGCCAGCTTTATGGTTGCCTGCATTCTGCTCTTTCCGCAAAAGGCAGGCCGCCACCCGGGAGAAAGCCCGGCGCTTTAATCTACAAGAAATCGAAAACACACCACCCCTATGAACCCACAATTCCTCGTCCCATTCATCTGCTCCCTATTCTTGACCATGCTCACGCCACTCATTGCGGCGGATGCTCTAACCCCACAGCCACCGGTGGAACTGGCTAAAACCCAGGGAAGATTCGATTTCATCAAAATCGATTTGGCGCATAAACGTCTTCTGGCCTGCCATACCGGAAACGGTTCGTTGGACGTGATCGACCTGGCAACGTCCAAGCTGGTCAAGAGCCTGCCAACCGGAGCAGCGCAAGGCGTAGCCATCGATGCCAGGGGCGGGCGCTATTTTGTCAGCGTGAGCAAGCCGCTGAAAATGGTCGTGATCGATTCGACCAAGCTGGAGATCATCGGTGAGGTTCCTCTTCCCGGCCCTGCTGACCTGGTGTCGTATCACCCGGAATCCAATCGCGTGTTTGTCTGTAATGATGAAAAGCCGGAACTATGGGTGATCGATCCTGAAGCCAAAAAAATCGTAACCACGCTCACTCTCACCGGAGGTGGCATGGAGGATCTCGATTTCGATGCCCAGGACAAATACCTTTTCCAGTGTCTCAAGGATTCCAGCGAATTGGTTAAAATCGATCCCAAGGAAGGAAAGATTCTCGCCACATGGCCGACCACTCCCGCAGAGAAACCTCATGGCCTCGCCATGATTCCCGGGGCGAATGCCGTGCTCGTGGTCGGCGGAACAGGGAAACTGAGTCTCATAAGCCTGGGCACTGGACAGGTAGTGGCCTCCTGCGACGTTTCACTCAAAATCGACGAGATAGCGTATGATCCCGGAGTGAAGCGCGTTTACTGTGCCAGCGGTCTCGGCACCATTTCCGTCGTCGAAGTAGGCCAGAATAAACTCACGACATTAGCGCCGCTGCCCAGTTCACCCGGCGCTCACAGTATCGCAGTCGATCCTCAAACCCATACGGCCTGGATTGCCTTCGCCAAGGATGCGAAAGCATACATCCAGGCATTCACGGCAAAATAAGGATGGCACCCTGACAATTCCAAGGGAAAAATGCGGAGCCAACGGGGCTCGAACCCGCAACCTCCTCCGTGACAGGGAGGCGCTCTAACCAATTGAGCTATGGCTCCTAAGTTTCTTCACTCTTTCGAGTGGAGTTGGGCAATCTAGGTTTTATCAATGGTGATGGCAATGCTTTTCAGGGTGATTTGCTAGGCCTTGCCTGCTTGGAGTGCCTGCCCTACGCGTTGGGTTCACGCTTTTTGCGTGTTCTGACCATAACCGGAACAAGATTGCAAATTTCCGAACAACCCCGAAGCTTGTTTTTCCGGTGATCCGGATTTTCGATGGCCACACCGATGAATGAATCTTCAGGATCGACTACCGATCCCTCGACGGCCAAGCCGTTGCCCAAGAAAAGCTCCTTCTTTCGCAGCATGCTTTTTGGCAAACCGCGGGACATTAACGACCCGTCGCTTTTCCATACCATCTCGCTCATTCCCTTCCTGGCCTGGGTGGGTCTCGGCGTGGATGGTTTGAGCTCGTGCGCCTATGGCCCCGACGAGGCCTTCCGCGCGTTGTTCAACACGGACGGAACCAATCATCGGGAACTGGCCATTCTACTGGCACTGGCGACCGCCGGGACGGTGGCCATCATTTCATGGTCCTACAGCGGCCTGATCGAGCATTTCCCCTACAGCGGTGGCGGTTACGGCGTGGCGAGCAAGCTTCTGGGCCCTTATTTCGGCCTCGTTTCGGGTTGCGCGCTGCTGGTCGATTATGTGCTGACAGTCACCACGTCAATCGCGTCGAGTGTCGATCAGGTCTTCAATGTCTTTCCTCTCGAATATCACCCTTACAAGATGTCGGTGGAGTTGCTGATGATCGGCGCTTTGATCGTGTTGAATCTGCGCGGGATCAAGGAATCGATCACGATCATCGTGCCGATATTCCTGCTTTTTGTCGCCACGCACCTGGCCGTGTTGATCGGTGTGCTCGTGGTGCATCCGGGGACGGGAACCCTCATGGATCATTTATCCGTTATCCATGCGGAGGTGCATTCCGATGCGCAAAATCTCGGTTTATGGGTTTTGCTGGTGATTTTCATGCAGGCTTATTCACGAGGCGCGGGTACCTACACCGGGATCGAGGCGGTTTCCAACGGTGTCTCGGCGATGCGCGAACCGCAGGTGTCCAATGCCAAGTGGACGATGCTCTACATGGCCGTCTCGCTGGCGGTCACGGCCGGTGGCCTGCTGATTTGTTATTTGTTGGCAGACCTGCAACCGATGGTGGGCAAAACGATGAACGGTTTGCTGGTGGAAAAGCTCAACTTTGGCTCGTGGTTCACATGGCTGACGCTCGGTTCGGAGGCGGGACTGTTGCTCTTCGCGGCGCAGACCGGTTACATCGGCGGCCCGCGCGTGATGGCAAACATGGCGCTGGATGGCTGGATTCCACGGCGGTTTAGTTCGCTTTCCGACCGGTTGACGAGTCACTACGGCGTGTTGCTTGTCGGTGCGGCGGCCATCGCGAGCCTGCTCTACACCCAGGGTTCGGTCGATGTGCTGGTGACGATGTACGCGATCAATGTGTTCGTCACTTTCTCACTTTCGCAATTGGGCATGACTCGATTCAGTTGGATGCGCCGGAATCGGAAAGGCCAGGGCTTGTGGCCCATTCTGCTGCATTCTTTCTCCTTCATACTTTGCCTCGGCATTTTGATCGCGGTGGTGATTTTGAAATTTGCCCAGGGCGCCTGGGTGACGCTTTTTGTCACAAGTGTGCTGATTTTATTTTGCATTATGATTCACCGCCATTATGTGCGGGTGCGGGCGAAGCTGGTCGAACTCAACACCCAACTCGGTGATGTCCAGACCCTGGCTGGCGCCAGAAAAGAACCGCCCCCGGACATCGACCCCAAAAAGCAGACGGCGGTGCTGCTGGTGAATGCCTACGGCGGGCTTGGCATCCATACGCTCCTGATTTTGCTCAAGACATTTCCGGGGCAGTTTTCGCAGGTCTATTTCGCGTCGGTGGGCGTGCTTGACTCGGGCAATTTCAAGGGTGTCGAGGAGGTCGGCAGGCTGCGCGCCGAGCGGCAAAAGACCATCGACCAATATGTGCTCCTTGCCCAAACGCTGGGACTGGCGGCAGACGGCGAATACACGATCGGAACGGATCCGGTGGAGGAATCGACCGCGCTGTGCATGAAAATCCGCGAACGATTTCCGCGTTCCGTTTTCTTCGCCGGCAAGCTCCTTTTCGAGGCGGAGAAATGGTACTATCCGCTGTTGCATAACGAAACCGCCTACGCCATTACCCGTCGTCTGCAATTGCAGGGCATCCCCATGGTGGTGATGCCGATCCGCATCCTGCAATTTGGGAATAAGTAAGCGCTTGTCGCTGGGAAACTTGAATAAAGTATCCCGTCGCAAGTAGTAGGTATTTAAAGCAGCCGCGTTATCGCATCAACGTTCCGTCATCCTGAGCTTGTCGAAGGATCAGCCTCTGTAGGGAACTTTAATCAAGACCACCGTTTGAGCATATAGTGTTCGTCGGAAACAAAGAAAATACTCTATTTGTATCTAATAATAGCTTCATTAATGCTGTTGATAATAGATTCAATGTATCCCTTATTTTTTGAAGTGAGAGCATGAACTTCACCGGAGGAGCTAGCGATCACGACATGATAGGTTGGTTTGTTGCTTCGTAACCAGAGAATGGCTAAAATGACCACGATAATTCCTATGATTAATGGAACTGGCATATGAGAATCACTGAAAAGAACGGCGAGACCAGTAAGAACGAAAAACATGCCTCCTAAGAGAAGAAAAATAGCACACCCATGTTTAGCAGGTGTTAACCCCATTCTTATAGAAGTAATATTTCGAAGGGCGTAAGTTGTTCCATTGAGAACGACACGAGTTGTTGTTACTAAGACAGTAGAATCTGAAAATATAGTTTCATCCTGATGGCTAGACAGATTCTGTTGTGACGTTGCTAAAGGGATGATTGGCGGAGGTGATAGAATTGCTTTTGGAGTGGTAGATCTTACGGATGACAGGGGAATCCAGTTTTCAGTTCCGGTCTCCAATATCCATGTATCTGCATGCAAGCTGCCTTCTTGAAACCATTGCATTAAACTACTCAGAGGAACAGGCCCTTTGGTTGCGCCCTCTGAATCTGCAAAATAGTATTCTTTCACTCAGTATATTTATGAGGCATGCCTATATTTTGCAATATGTTAGATTATTTTGTGGTTAACAACTTTGATGTGAACTCCAGTTCACCTTTTTTGGCGATGACTTCGACGCTGGAATTATCGGTGATTTCGCCCTTGAGGAGAGCGCGGGAGAGTTTCGTTTCGAGTTCGCGCTGGATGAGTCGTTTGATCGGGCGGGCACCGTAGATGGGATCATAGCCGCGACGGGCGAGCAGTTCCTTTGCGGAATCGCTGAGTTCCAGTTCGATGTGCCGTTCAGAGAGGCGCGAGCGGAGCAGGTTGAGTTGCAGATCGACAATGCGTTCGATTTCCTTGAGCGTGAGCGGCTTGAAAAGGACGATCTCATCGACACGATTGAGGAACTCGGGGCGGAAGTGGGATCTCATCTCGGCCATGACTGCTTTGCGAGTCTCCTCGGAAATTTCGCCGATGATATCCGAGGCGTTTTCAATCAGATGACGCGAACCGATGTTGGAAGTCATGATGATGATGGTGTTCTTGAAATCGACGGTGCGGCCCTGGCTATCGGTCAGACGGCCGTCATCGAGGATTTGCAGGAGCGTGTTGAAGACATCGACATGCGCTTTTTCGATTTCATCAAAAAGCACGACGCAATAGGGTTTGCGACGCACGGCTTCGGTAAGTTGGCCACCCTCGTCGTAACCGACATAACCGGGCGGCGCGCCGATGAGCCGCGAGACGGCGTGTTTTTCCATGTATTCGCTCATGTCGAGCCGAACCATGTTTTCCTCACTGTCGAACATCGACTCGGCCAGCGCGCGGGCAAGTTCGGTTTTGCCGACACCAGTCGGGCCGAGGAAGATGAACGAGCCGATGGGCCGTTTGGGGTCCTTGAGTCCGGCACGCGCCCGGATGACCGCGTCAGCGACAGCCTGCACGGCCTCGTCCTGGCCGATCACGCGCTCATGCAAAATGGAGTCGAGCCGCAGCAATTTTTCCTGTTCGCCCTCGAGTAATCGAGCCACGGGGATGCCCGTCCAGCGAGCGACAATCTCGGCGATTTCATCGGCGGTGACTTCCTCCTGCATGAGACGTGGCCCTTTGCCATCTTTCACCGACTTGGCAATTTTCTCCTCGGCATCCTTGAGCGCCTTTTCTTTTTGTGGCAGGACACCGTAGCGAAGCTCTGCCGTGCGATTGAGATCGTTGGCGCGTTGAGCCTGGTCGATCTGATTGCGAACCTGCTCAAGTTCCTCGCGGAGTTTGCCAGTGACCTCGATGGCTGCTTTTTCGTTTTGCCACTGGGCCTTGAGGCGGTCGCGGTCGGCCTGGACATTGGCGATTTCCTTTTCCAATTCCGCCAGGCGTTCCTTGGAGGCGGCGTCCTTTTCTTTCTTCAACGCCTCGCGCTCAATGGCAAGTTGCGTGAAGCGTCGTTCGAGAGTTTCGAGTTCCTCGGGCATACTCTCGTTTTCGGTGCGGAGCTTGGCGGAGGCTTCATCCATCAAGTCGATGGCTTTGTCAGGTAGGAAGCGATCCGTGATGTAGCGATGCGATAACACGGCGGCGGCGACAAGCGCGGCATCCTGGATGCGGACGCCATGGTGAACCTGATATTTTTCGCTCAAGCCGCGCAGGATGGAAATCGTATCTTCGACGCTCGGTTCATCGACCATCACGGGTTGGAAACGGCGCTCGAGCGCGGCATCTTTTTCGATGTACTTGCGATATTCGTCGAGCGTGGTCGCGCCGATGCAATGGAGTTCGCCGCGCGCGAGCATCGGCTTGAGCATGTTGCCTGCGTCCATCGCGCCTTCGGCTTTGCCCGCGCCGACCATGGTATGGAGTTCGTCGATGAAAAGAATGATTTGCCCGGCCGACTTGGTCACTTCCTGGAGGACGGCTTTAAGCCGTTCCTCGAATTCACCACGAAATTTCGCGCCGGCGATGAGTGCGCCGAGATCGAGCGAGACAATTTTTTTATCTCGCAGGCTTTCGGGAACGTCGTGGGCGACAATGCGCTGGGCGAGGCCTTCCACGATGGCGGTTTTGCCGACACCCGGTTCACCGATGAGGACGGGATTATTTTTAGTGCGGCGCGAGAGTACCTGGATGGCGCGACGAATCTCGGTATCGCGACCGATGACGGGATCGAGCTTGTTCTGGCGCGCGAGGGCAGTCAAATCACGGCCATATTTCTGGAGCGATTCGTAGGTCGCCTCGGGATTCTGGCTGGTGACGCGCTGGTTCCCGCGAACATCCTGGAGGGCCGTGAGAAATGCGCCGCGCGTGATGGTAAGGCTGCGGAAAATCCGGGTGATCTCGCTATCGCGGTTCTCGCTGAACATGGCGAGGACGACATGCTCGACGGAGACGTAATCGTCCTTGAGTTTTTTAGCTTCGTCCTGGGCGTGGATGAGCAGTTGGTTCAGGCGCGGGGTGATACCAGTCTGACCGCTGGCCCCGGAACCGGTGACCTTGGGGATATGATCGAGCGCGGCCTGCGTTTTGGTGAGGAGGAGGTCGAGCGAGACTTTCAGGCGTTCAAAAAGCCGGGGGATAAGCCCGTTTTCCTGGGTCAAAAGAGCGTAAAAAAGGTGCTCCACATCGACGGCCTGGTTGCCGAGTCGGGTGGCTTCATCCTGGGCTGTACCGAGGGCGGCGGTGGCTTGTTCCGTAAATTTGTTCAAATCCATAGTCCAACTCTAGTAGGTATGATGAGTGATGCAAACGGCAGGATAATTTTTGCGCCTAAAAAATAGGCTTAACATTTACGAAGGAATAACTTAAAATGCAGGGCGTGGAACAGCTCCGCACGAAAGATCCGTTGGATGTCACCATCGATTTTTTCCTGACCTCGATCGTGGGTATTTTGATCGGGGTGGGCGTTTATTTTGCATTGAAAAATCTGATGCAACCGCCACCTCGTTACGCCCTTTGCGTGTGCCTGTTTGCCGGATTTACACTGGGAGGATCGCTCGGGGCTCTTATGCGGCACCGGGTGCAGCAAAAGCCGAGAAGGAACTCCCTTATTGCGCCGATGAAGGAGGATCTTTCCCCGGTGAGCAAGATTGTCCTGTGGATGTTCTTGATTCTGGGCTGCGTTTCGTTGGGCGGTTTTTTGCTTAAGTAAGCAGTGTCTTATGCCCCATTATTAACGTGGGTGTAAAAGAGCCAGATGACGATGGCCACCACGAAAAGAAACAGGCCGACAAAAATAAAAAAGAGAACCATGTCGCGTTGACGTTGCCTGGCCAGGGCACCTTTGCGTGCGGGGGTCGGTTCCAGCGTGCGGTGAACCGGGGCTTCATCCTCCCTGCGCCAGACGGGCGGCTCGAGCGACTTGGGATCGGGCGGGAGGGGATTGCCGGATTGATGTAACTCCTCGGTTAACTGGGACATTTTCTCGGCGAGGAGACGTTCCTGCTCCGCCAATTGACGTCGCTTGATCTCAATTGGATCAGGGTCGTTGCGGTTCCACGGCATGAAGACGGGGGATGAAGGCGCGTTATAAAAACCGCAAACGGTTAATGGTGAAGGACGAGGTAGGCGAGCAAACCGAATACCCCGAGGAGAAGAAGCGGAAGTGAATAGGCGAACCCTTCGCGAACCATGTTGCCAAACGATTTTTCGTAGCTGGCGAACTCGGGGGCGAGGTCGGAAGGAATTTCGCCCTGGCCTTCCTCGGCCAGTCGCAGGGCGACCAGGCGGGCGCGGGACTGGCTGTAGATGGTCTTGGCCTGATCGACGCGGGCAAGAGCCTTGGTCAACTCGGAGGGGAGCTCCTCGCTGGGCCAGTCGGCGGGATTGAGATTTTCGGTCTGGCCGAGATGTTCGGCAAAGCTGTCGCGGACAATTTTGATTTGTTCGAGTTCGCGTTTGACTTCAAATTCCTGACGCTCGAGAAGGACGAGGCCACGGGTGAGTTTTTCGACAATTTCACGGCGGCCTTCGTCAAACTCGCGCTGCTTGCGACTGAGGTCCTCGAGATCGCGCTTTTGGCGTTCGATCTCTTCCTGCTGCCGTTTGAGATCGAGGAGTTGTTCCTGGACGTGTTGAACCTTGAGATTGATCTCGTTGGCCGTCGATGTCGGGTCGCCCGATTGGGTGGATGGCAACAATTCCGGTTCTTCCGGATATTCGGACTCAATGGAAGATTTTGGATTGCGGCTCATACGAAAAAAATAAAACTTACTTTATTGGGGAACGATCAAGACCTGTCCAATTTTCAAGGGCTTGCCCTCGACCATGGTGTCTTTATTGGCTTCCTTGATTTTTTCCACGCCATTCTTGGTGTCGCCGGGATACATCTTGTGGGCAATTTTCCAGAGGCTGTCACCTGAAACAACTTTGTAAGTGCGGCTTTCGCCGGTACTAGCCGCGGCGGCGGGTGTTTCCACGGCATTGGTGGAATCCAAGGGCAGGGCGCGGGGAGGAGTCGTTGGAGCGGCATTGGTTGTGGCAGGCGCCGCGACAGCCATTGTTCCCTCTATAGCAGGGGTAGGTGCGGGGGCAGGAGTTGACGGCGCGGGTGCAACGGCGGCGGCGGTGGCGGCGTGATGCTTGCCAATCTGGGATTGAAGCTGGGCGATGGTGCGGGTGGCGTCTTCAACCTGTTTCTTGAGCGCGGCGTTGTCGCTTTGGAGCTTGGCGTAATCGTCCGCGCTTTGGGTGGGCGAGTTGGGCAGCGAAGCGGCAAAGGCCTGGCTTTCTTTATCAATCAGCGCTTTGACCTGCTCGGTCTTGTCCGAGTTGGGAGCCAGTTCGAGGTAACGCTTGAAATGAAAAATGGAAGCAATTTGATCCGGCTTTTTATCGTTGTAAATGTTCCCCAATTCGTAATGTGCGCCCGCCAGTTTCGGATTGGCCGCGAGGGCGTTTTCGTAATCGGCGATTGCGGCGTCGGGATTATTATTTTCGAGATCCTGCTGCGCTTGTTTGTAATAGGGATTGCTGGGGCCGTCGTACTGGGCCGCGCCCTTGTTGGCGACATCGCAACCGACCAGAGTGAGGGAAGCCGTTAGAATAAGGCAAATGCTACGTAACATGTGGAATAGAGTAACAAGCACGCCCCATCGTGCAAGATCAACTCTCCATTTTACGCCCTCGGATTATAATTAAATTAAGGTAAGCAAAGTTTAAAGAAGTTGCATGCCGCCGATTCCGGGCAACCTTCTAGGATGAAAACAAATCATTTTTTCTTCTCAGGCTGGGCCGGGCTGGTGGCTGCTTGTTCCCTGCTGCTGATTTCCGGAACGACTTGGGCACAAAATTCGGGCAGTAACGTCACCGAGGCTTTTCAAGTTGCGCGACAGGCCGTGAAACCGGAGATTCAGACCAAGGTTGTTTCTCTTTATGGCGTCGGCACAGCCGAAGCGATCCAGAAATGGTATGTCATTTTTTATGATCCCGCCGTGCCGTCCCATGGCCGGGCTGTGCTGGTGGAAAATAGCAAGATTACCAAAACCTATCCGGCAAATGGCGGGACAACTTATGCTGCCGACCTGACCTTCGATCCTTCCCGGATTACCAGCGAAGGGCCGGTATTGAGTGCCGCCCAGGATTACGCCGCCAAGCATCATATCACGTACGATTCGGTTCATGCCCTGCTTAAACAGACAAGCGGCGACAAGCCTTTCCGCTGGAGGGTGGAATTAATTCACGACGGTCAAAGCCGGGGCTTTGTTCTTGTGAACGCCCTGGACGGTACCGTGGTTGCTTATACAGCGGCATCATCCGGTTCTGCGAAATCTTCCAGTGACAGTGGCGACAAAGGTTTGGGCCGTGACATTAAAAAAACTTTTCTGGGCGTGGGTGGTGACCTGGAAGAATTCTTCACCGGCGACCGAACAGTGGATCGATAATTTCCTGCGGATTTCTCCTCATGGCCTCCGCGTCAATGCAGTCGAGGTCATGAGGATGCGGGAAAATCAGTTCCTGTGCTTACTGCCCGTGCGCGGAATTGTATTCGAGTTCCCTTTGCACCTCTTCAGGCAATGTGGAGATGGGAATACGCGCTCCACCATCGGCGTAAATAATCGTCACATAGCCCTCCTGAATTTTTTCAACCTTTACGTCCTGGTAGGTTTTGCCATCCGTAGTCACCCAAGTCCAATGATCCTTTGCAGGTAAAATGGAACGGGGACGCCCCACGACGGGGACGGGATTTCCGGGCGCATTTGTTGAAAGAACCGCCATCGGGGCTGGAACTGGGACTGGAGCCGGGTTGGGGTTCGGCGATGCAGGGGGGGCCGTATCAGAACTCGCTTTTTCCGGTTGGCCCAATCCCACCAACTGTTTGAGCGATTCCAGGTTGAGAGATTTTAGATCAAACGACCGGATGCTTTCCTGATGGGTATAGGCCAGATAGCCGAGACCGGCTAAAATCAATAGTACGAGGAAAAAATCTTTGACCCACGTTGAATTCTCATCGTCGCTGTCACGTCGTTTTTTCATGGGATTCATTGTCCACTTCCCGCTGCGTTGGGAAAGTCTTTCCGAAACAATAAAAAAGCCGCCGACCCGGAGATCGACGGCTTTTTTGATGGTTAACTAAGAAGTTATTTCTTGTCGGTCGAGGCGGGGGTGCTGGCAGGCGTTGTTACAGGAGCCGGTTCAGTCTTCGCGGCCTTGGAGTTCAACGAGGCAGCCGTCATCTTGCCGGCATCATCGGTGCGGTAGGAACCGCTGACTTTATCACCCACGGAAAAATCGGCCAGAGTGGCGGGTTTACCGTCTTTCTTAACCTTGGTCGTGGAAGCGATGGCGATGGTCTTCTCAGTATCCTTGGTGGATTTTTGAGTGGCGACGGTGATCGTGCTCGCGGCGGTATCAACGGCCGTCAAGGTACCCCTGAATTCGGTCGGCTTGGCCGGTTTTGGAGCGGGAGCAGGCGCCGTCGTGGTGGTCGCAGGCGAGTTGGTTTGGGCCTGGAGGGTAGTGGGGGCGCTGGCCAAAGCGAGACCCAGAATGGCCGCAAGGGCCGGGGTGAGTAGAGTAATTTTCATAGATGAGTAAGGTATTGTCCCAGCTTCGACGCATAGCGCAATAAATAGCTTCAACTTTTTTTAAAAATGTTTCGCCGTGCTCTCATGGCAGCGCATTGACGGTCTAAAATCCGTTCCCTATGCTTCATAACAAGGAGACTTCAATTTATGAAAATCACAGTTGTCGGAGCAGGTTTTGTAGGCGCCACCACGGCACAGCGTTTGGCGGAAAAAGAACTCGGGGACGTTGTCCTTCACGATATCGTCGAGGGAATGCCCCAGGGCAAGGCGCTCGATATGATGCAGTCGGCCTGCCTGGAGGGCTATGATAGCGAGGTCAAAGGCACCAATGACCCTGCCGATTACGCCGGTTCCGATATTGTGGTGATTACGAGCGGCCTGGCCCGGCAACCCGGCATGAGTCGCGATGATCTCCTGCTCAAAAATGCCGAGATCGTCGGTGGTGTGGCCGATAACGTGAAAAAATATGCCCCGGACGCCATCGTGATCGTGGTGAGCAATCCGCTTGATGTGATGACCTATCTCGTCAGTGCAAAAACAGGTTTGCCGAAAAGCCGCGTGATGGGCATGGCGGGCGTGCTCGACTCGGCGCGGTTCCGCTGTTTCATTGCCATGGAATTGGGCGTTTCGCATCGTGATGTCGAGGCGATGGTGCTCGGTGGTCACGGTGACGACATGGTGCCGCTGGCCCGTTATTGCACGGTGTCCGGCATCGGGATCGAAGCGTTGCTTCCGAAGGAAAAGATCGACGCGATGATTACCCGCACCCGCAACGGTGGCGCGGAAATCGTGAAGCTTTTGCAAAAGGGAAGCGCTTATTATGCGCCTTCCGCCGCAGTGGCGCAGATGGTTCAGAGCATGGTGCGCGATGAGAAGCGTATCCTGCCTGTTGCCGCATGGTGCACCGGTCAATACGGCATCAAGGATCAGTTCGTCGGTGTACCCGTGCAACTGGGTCGCAAAGGCGTCGAAAAGATTATCGAGCTTAAGCTGACCGATGAGGAATTGAAGCAGCTCCAGGCCAGCGCCAGCCACGTCGCCGAAAGTGTCGGCAAGCTGAAGCTGTAAGCCAGCTTGACAAGTGATATCATTGATAGCACTTTGCAGACATGGCCCAGCTTATCGTCCGCAACATCGAGGAATCTGTCGTCCGTAAATTAAAGCGGAAGGCCGCCGAGGACGGCGTGTCGATGGAAGAGGAGCATCGCCGTATTTTGCGCAGTTCGCTCACCGGAAAATCCCAACTTCCCAAAATGAACTTTAAGGAATTTCTGCTGACGATGCCCAATGTGGGCGATGACGCGGATTTCGAACGCCCACGGGACATGCCTCGCGAAGTCGATCTCTCCTAAAGCTCATCCATGGGCTTTTTACTCGATACCAATGTCGTCTCGGAATTGCGCAAGATCGAACGGTGTTCACGTTCGGTGCGGAATTGGTTTGAGGCCACTCCTGCGGAGGAACTTTTTACCAGCGTGCTTGTCATGGGTGAAATCCGACGTGGTGTCGAAATATGCCGAATCAGGGATGTTGCCACGGCACTCGTCTTGGAAAAATGGCTGCACGAAGTGGAGGCCATTTATGACCAGCGCATCCTGCCCGTCACGGGTGAGATTTGCGATATCTGGGGAGGGTTGTCGATCAACGCGCGCTTGCCCGCCGTGGATGGCCTTCTCGCTGCCACCGCGCTGCACCATCGACTGACGCTGGTCACCAGCAATAAGCCGGATGTTGAGCGTTCCGGCGTCGATTGTTTAAATCCGTTTGTTGAACAATAAGAATGCCCGCAAAATACAAATCCGTCAGCGAGGGGTTGGACGCGGCTCATGTGGCGCAGGCCGAGCGCCATCTCTTTCTGTGTCTCGGCCCCAATTGCGCGCCGCTCGATGAAGGCCAGGTTGTCTGGGATTACCTTAAGAAGCGATGCGCTGAATTGAATCTTCCCGTGATGCGGACGAAGGCCAGTTGCTTTCGCATCTGTGTCGGCGGCCCGTGGCTCCTGATTTATCCCGAAGGCACCTGGTACGGCGGAATGACGGTGGAGCGCTGCGAGCGGATTCTACAAGAGCACGTCATCGCAGGCCAACCCGTGACCGAATGGATCACGCAGACGCAGCCGTTGTGTGTGAGGAAGACAGACTAAGGCTGATTTACTTTGCTGGCGGTTATGATCACGCCAATTCTTACCGGAGGAGCAGTTATTGACGGAATGCTGGGGACTCCTTTTTTCAAGCCTATCATTTCATCCAGGCCGGGGGAATTCGTCCGCACCCACAAGCCCTGTGGCTTTCCATCGGCCAGAGCCAGCTTCTTGGAAGCTCCGGCACTCACATTGAAGATGGGCGATTCTTCACCAGAACCAGACGGCTTTTCGAGCCATCCCGCAAACATGGTGATCTCGTCAGTATAACCAAGCGAAATTTTGCCATCGGCAGAGAGCGAGGGAAGTATCGTCGCCGTGATGCCACATTTCCGGTCATTCGTTTTTCCAGACGGAATAAATTTACCATTATTATCCCGAACGAATTTATCGGGGTAAGAAAACGGCTTAAGAACCTGGATAACGGCCTTGCAATTAACTTTCGTATATACCGCCGGGTACGCTAAAATGCGAAAGGTTCCAAGCTGACGAAAGAACGAAATATCACCTTTTTTTAATGCCACCTCAGTGGCATCGGGTTTCTGCGCATAGGTCTTTTCGTCAATTTCAAAGTATTCCATTTGAGTATAAAACGTTGTTTTAGCCGGATCAGGCGGATTGATTGGAACCATACTCGCGTCGTCTGCCACAAGATGGGTCATTCCATTAGCAGCGGTTGATTCCGCCGTCGCTGGTTGGTCGGTAGGCCGGACGCCTGCGGAAGAGGTTATCTGTTCCGCGTGCATAAATACGGCGAGTCGGGATGGCGACTTGGATTTTATCATCTCATCCAACGACGCAGGCCATCTCCCAGATCGGGCCCAGTTTTTTATCGAGCCATCCGTTGCACTAACCCAAAAGCCATGCTCTTTTCCCGGTGCCATCTTCCAATTCTTGTCCTTGAAAGTGGTGACACGGAATTCAGGCTTCGGATAGCGGTCGGAACTCGAGGCCAATTTATCGTACCCGAGCATCTCGGTTACCTGGAATGACGAATCGAGCAGAATGCCGCCTTGGGGAGAAACTGAGGAGGTAAAGTCGGCATTGACGCCGATAAACACGGCATTGGCAGTTAACGTGGTGGTGGGGGCCACTCCATCCTTCTTTTCAGTCGAGACTGAGCAGCTAACGTAAGAGAAGACTTTACCATTGGAGAACCACCCCGGCTTTCCCACCGCCAACCTGACTTTGGCATTGGGAACCACGGCAACGCCCTCCCGGTTATCGAAAAAATGAACATCACCATTTTTGACCGCTTTATCCATCGCCTGGGCCTGTTGCTCGTACATCTTTTTTTCGATTTCCACGAAGGTCACGCCCATGTCGATCCGAGGTCCCGGCCCTGATGGCGCAGGCGACATTCTCACGGCTGGAGCGGGAACCGGAGCCGCACCCACATCGTGCTGCACAAGATGAGCCGTTATGAAGAGCGCAAGTCGGTTGGGTGATTTTTTTAGATCGGATAACTTTAGTTTGTCGCCGGTACCGTTCATCAAGCCTATCAAACTATAATTGTATCTGAGGTTGGCATCATTAATCCAAAAAGCCCACTTGTCGCTTGATGCATTACGTGTGGAATTACCATTGACGTAAAAATGGGGTTCTGGTTCCTCCGCGCCATTCAAGACTCCGATGACCTTGGTTTTCCATGTAAGCCGAATCTTACCGTCCGCAGAAAGAGATGGCGTGATCATGGCCTCGACTCCGACATTCATATCGTGAATTGGGGATGAGGCTTTTTTATTGGAGTCTCCATCGTCTTCAATCGAATACTTTTTTGTAAGTCCGATACTTGCTTTTATACCGCAGTCCGTGGTCACGCTTGGAGCTGATAATAATGAAGCTCCCGGCATATTATAAAAGATAGTCATATTACCGTTTTTTACGGCCTCATCGATTACCTTGGTTTTTTGCAAATAAGTTTTTTCATCGATTTCGACCAATTTGAAGCTGAGTTTTATTTGTGGCTCCGATGCGTTTGTGGCAATAATTGATTCAGGCATTACGGGCTTGTCCTCGGCCTGAATATTGGCGGCAACGAAGAGCCAACCAAGGGAGAAGGCGAGGATGAGGCCGGTGAAGCCAGTAGTTCGGCTTGCCGGACGGCGATTGAGGGAGGGATCGAGGATCGCCCGAATGCGTTCTCCGAGATGCGAGGGGGACGCCATGGCCAGGGCTCCGTTTTGCCAGTGAATGCTTCGCATCTGCCGTGCCGTGAAAACAATAAGGTCGGCATAATCGGTGGCCCGGAAATTTTGATTCAGCACCAGGTCGTCGCAGGCGTTCTCGCGTTCACGCCGCAGTCGAGCCAGTGCGAGCCAGACCATCGGATGCCACCAGTAAAGGATGCGCAGAAGCCAGTGGAGAGGGAGTATCCAGGCGTCACCACGCTTGAAGTGGGCGAGTTCGTGGCAGAGAACCATCGACAAACGTTTCGCTGGCCATTTGTGCGCTTCGACCGGAAGAATGATCGCGGGTCGCAACCAGCCAGCCAGCATCGGAACCGTCACTTGATCGGAAATAAAAATCGGAGGCATCCCCTTCTTCCCGGCAAAAGTCTGCGCCTGATCAAGTGCCTCGTTGGATAGGGGCGTTTGCACGACCTGACGTCGAACTTTCCACCATGACCAACCTACGCGTCCCAAGATCATGATTTGCACCAACATGCCTGCACCCAGCAGCGTACCCAAGCCATTGACGTACGTAAGCAATTCCCATGGAGAAAATTTGCTCTCAATAGCGGAAGAAGAAAGAGGCACGTTCGAATTTCTGCCTTCTTCCAAAACAGGGCTGACTACTTTTTGAACAACCATGACTTCCGCCTGTTGCGGAAAGGGAATCTTCCATGAAATTTTTGGACTTAAGAGCAAACCGACCGGTATCAACGCCACAACGAGCAAGCCCAGAAGCATCACCAAGTGACGTTCTGAGGCCGAGGCCCGACTCATCACGAAAAGTAAAACAAAAATAACCGCCAAAATGAGCGAACTGCGCAGAGCGACATCGGTCAGGAAGGAGATGAGATCGGGCATAATTTTTAGGTTAGCGGCCCGCCTTGCGAGCCTCGTTGATTTTGGCGGCCAGGAGGTCGAGTTCCTCCCGGCTGATTTTATCTGTGCTTGTATCGAGGAGAGCGGCGACAAGCTGTTCGCGTGAACCGTGAAAAAGATTATCGAGAACTTGCTTGAGGATCGACTGGCGCGCCTTGCCGGGGGCAATCGTGGGTTTGTAAACGTAACGCGGCCCGTCACTTTTATGGGTGAGAACGCCCTTTTCTTCCATGACGCGCAAGAGGGCACGTACGGCGGAGTAACTAGGTGCTTCCGGCAAGCGGCCTCGAATATCTGAAGCGCTCGCCTCGCCAAGAGAAAGGAGAATATCAATTACTTGCCGTTCTCGTCGGCTCAATTTTTGTTCCCAGGAAATTTTCTTCATGCTGGTTTTCCAGCACAGTGCTGATAAAACAGCATATCGTCAAGATTTTTTTAAAATCATCACCTAACTCAAGCTTTATAACGAAAGCATTCGGCGGCGTGATCGTTGACCATGCCGACGGCTTGCATGAAGGCGTAGCAGATGGTGGGGCCAACGAAACGGAAGCCGCGCTTTTTCAGGTCTTTGCTCATCGTTTCAGACTCGGACGTTTGAGCAGGGAGTTGCTTATGGTTTTCCCGTCGCATTCGCTTGGGTTCCCCCGACACGAATGACCAGATGTAACGGTCGAAGCTTCCGTATTCTTTTTGAACATGGAGGAAGGCCTGGGCATTGGCAACGGTGGCGGCAATTTTCAGCCGATTGCGGATGATGCCGGGATTCTTTAGTAGCGTGGCCATTTTCTTTTTGTCGTATCGCGCGATTTTTTTCGCGTTAAAGCGGTCGAAGGCCTCGCGATACCCTTCGCGCCGCTTGAGAATCGTCAGCCAGCTAAGTCCCGCCTGCGCGCCTTCGAGAATCAGCATCTCGAAGAGCCGGGTGTCGTCGTGAAGCGGCACTCCCCATTCCTCGTCGTGGTACCGGATATAAAGAGGATCGGAGAGGCACCAGGCACAACGGGTTTTCATGGAAAGAATATTGGAGGCTGTCATTCCGAGCGAAGTCGAGGAATCGGTATTTACTCCGAGGCAGAGTTTTTTCAAACCGATTCCTCAACTTCACCTCGATTAAGCATATTGCATGATCATAATCTTTCGACTCGGTTTCGTTCGGAATGACGGAAAGAAGGAAAAATTCCTTCCGTGCGCGACGGGCGGAATCACGCTAAAAGCAGATTGTGACCGAATCAGGCTTTCATCTAAACGGCCCGCTCGTGGTGCGCAGCCCGAACTGGCTGGGCGATGCCGTGATGGCTTTGCCCGCCGTGCGCAACTTGAAGACCATGCTGGTGCGCGATCCGCTGGTCGTTGCCGCACCGGAAAAACTGGCAGCGCTGTGGCAGGCGTGTCCCTTCGTCGATCAGGTTCTCGTCCTGACGCAGCCCAAAAATCTCCTGGCCACGGCACGTCAACTGCGGGCGGGGGAATTCGGTTCCGCGATACTGCTACCCAATTCGTTGCGCTCCGCTGCTGAAGCAAGACTGGCCGGGATTCCACAACGGATCGGTTACGCGCGGGGAGGACGCAAATTCCTGCTGACTTACGCTGTGCCGCTTCCGGCGCGTAATCCCGTCCGTTTACATCAAAAGTTTTATTATCTCGACCTGGTTACCGCCTTGGGCGGCCCCAGCGATGCCTCGATACCCGAATTACGGAAGGAGATTGTCACGCCTGCAACCGATTCACGCATAACCGTGGCAATTTGTCCGGGTGCCGAATATGGTCCCGCCAAGCGTTGGCCCGTCGAAAAATTTCTCGCGGTTGCGCGCCACTTCACCGCGAAGCACGAGGCGCGGATTATCCTGCTCGGAGCCGCTGGCGACGCATCTCTGGCGGCGGAATTAGCCGCGCAATTACCGGAAGCGGAGAATCGCGTGGGGAAAACTTCGCTGGAGGAATTCATGGCGGCACTGGCAAACGCACAGCTTGTGTTTTGCAACGACAGCGGCGCGATGCATGTGGCATCCGTGCTGGACGTGCCAACCGTCGCCATCTTCGGCTCGACTGAACCGCAACTCACCGGCCCGCTCGGATCGCGAACGCAAGTGCTGCGGCATCATGTGCCGTGCAGCCCCTGTTTCCTGCGCGAATGTCCGATCGATTTCGCGTGCATGACAAGCATCATGCCCGAGATGGTTATCGAGGCGGGGGAGGCGATGCTGAAATGAAAATCTCCGCGTGCATCATCACCTTGAACGAGGAACGCAACCTGCCGCGCTGCCTGAAGAGCATTGCGCCATTGGTGGATGAAATTCTCGTGGTCGATTCGAAAAGCACCGATGCGACGGTTAAAATCGCCAGTGAATTTGGCGCGCGTGTGGTGCAGCAGGAATGGCTCGGGTATGTGGGCCAGAAAAATTTCGCGCTCGATCAAGCCTTACATTCATGGGTGCTGAGCATCGACGCCGACGAGGAAGTTTCACCGGAACTGGCAGAGGCGATTACCCGCGTGAAGACCGATTCTGCCGCCGATTCACCCGATGCACCGAATGG
>Ga0206928_1004_pt2 | contig 72089 bp, 62 predicted proteins | sample Alteio_BWOrgHeat_21_FD_152941 | JGI IMG/M metagenome (GOLD analysis project Ga0206928, IMG submission 152941) | Enriched cells from forest soil in Barre Woods Harvard Forest LTER site, Petersham, Massachusetts, United States -... | ecosystem: Environmental > Terrestrial > Soil > Temperate forest >... | reverse complement strand
ACTGGTTATCGCCGGAGGTGTTTTCGTGCTGGAAGCCGGCTCGGTGCTACTGCAGGTCGCCTCATTCAAGCTGACGGGCAAAAGGATTTTTGCCATGTCGCCACTGCATCACCACTTTGAACTCAAGGGCTGGAATGAAACGACCGTCACGGTGCGGTTCTGGATTTTGAGCATCGTGGCGTCGCTGATGGCGCTGGCCACCTTGAAATTAAGGTAAAAACAAAATGAAAAATTATGGATGTGAACGGAAAACGAGTCGTGGTGCTCGGATTGGGAATTAGCGGTATGGAAGCAGCAAAATTTCTTCAGGAAAAAGGCGCGCAAGTCACGGTGCGGGATAACTCGGCGGATAACGCCGGGGTGATCGCGCGCGCGGAGGCATTGCGTCAGCATGGGGTGAAAGTGGAGACGGGTGCGGAGGTTAAATCGACCGCGCGATTCGATTTCGGTGTGCTCAGTCCCGGGATCAATCCCAATGTCCCACTGGTGCAAACGCTGCGCCAGGCGGGTCTCCCGATGTTTGGTGAATTGGAAATGGCTTATCGTTTTTGCGAATGCCCGATCGTGGCCATTACGGGCACGAACGGCAAGACGACCACCACGGAATTGATCAATGCGGTGCTGGCTGCTGGCGGCAAACGGACGATGGCTTCGGGTAATATCGGAACGGCTTTTTCCGCGGCGGTGCGTGATAGCGCGAATCTCGATGTGATGGTGCTTGAGGTCAGTTCATTCCAGCTCGAGCACATCGTCGATTTTCGTCCACGCATCAGCGTGCATCTCAACCTGACGCCCGATCATCTCGACCGCTATGGCTCGATGGAAGAATATGAAGTGGCGAAATGGCAGATTTTCCGGAATCAATTGGCGGAGGACTACGCAATTGTGAATGTGAATTTGCGCCTGCCCGCATTGGCGGCTCGCAAAATAACTTTCAGCGCGACCGGGGTGGCAGCGGATTATCAATTGATCGATGGCTGGCTTGTGGCGCGTGGCGAGCAGGTGCTGGAGCAAAGTCGCACCAGCTTGATCGGGCAACACAACGCGGAAAACATGCTCGCGGCTCTGGCCGTGGCGGATCTCTATAATGTTTCGCGGGATGTGGCCATCATGGCTCTGTGCCAATACCGGCCATTGCCGCATCGCTGTGAAAAGGTCGCGGAAATCGACGGTGTCCTTTTTCTGAACGACTCGAAGGCCACGAATATCGATGCGCTGGAAAAGGCGCTGATTGCCATGCAAAGGCCTGTTGTCCTGTTGGCGGGCGGCAAGGACAAGGGGCTCGATTTCACGGGTCTGCGAGCTTTGCTGCGTGAGAAAGTGAAAGGCGTTGTGTTGATCGGCCAGATGTCGGAGAAACTTTTCGATGTCTGGAATTCAGCCGTGCCGTGCATTTTGGCCACGACCTTGACCGATGCTGTTGACCAGAGCCACAAGCTGGCGAAATCGGGTGACGTGGTGCTTTTTTCTCCCGGCTGTTCGAGTTACGACATGTTCAAAAGTTTCGAGGACCGGGGCGATCAATTCCGTGAACTGGTCAAAGCCAAAACCAATCAATCTTAAAAATTTCAATCCCAAACATCCACCACCAACCAACTAGAGAAAGAGAGAAAACCATGGAAAACAACGATAGTAACATCAAGCCGCAACAGACCGGCGGCTTAAAACTCATGACGGTCTTTATCGCCGTACTGGCATTGCACGTCGTGGTCATCGGCGGGTTCACCGTCTATCACCTGATGAGCGGCGGAAGCAGCGATGCAGATATGCTGGCGGACAAAACCCATAAGGGAACGAAGGCAGTGTCGGATGCCGCGATGCCCCCGGAAAGCCCATTGCCGGATGCAAGCGCGACGACGGCATCGACGGTTCCTACCGATCCGACCAACGCCCAGGCCAACAATACGATGTCTCCCACTCCTACGGACAACAGCGTGACGGCGATGGAAACAGGCCCGATTGCATCCACTTCTGTAACGCCGACTCCAACATCGAGAGGTCCCGTGATAACTCCACCCGCAGTGCCTGCCAAGTCAGTGGCAAGTTCAGCGCCAGTTATTGCACCTACGCCTGAAATTCAACCTATGGCCACGAGCAACGGCGCTCCTTACGTGGTGAAGTCCGGCGATTCATTAGCCAAAATCGCGCGGCAACACGGCACGAGTGTGGCGAAATTGAAGGCGGCCAATAGTCTTAGCAACGATATGCTGCACATCGGCCAGAAGATGGTCATTCCGGCCAAGACGCAAATTGCTGCGGTAGCACCCGTACCGGCACCGAACACCGATATTGCTGGAAGTACCCCGGTGCTGGGTGATTCAACTTCTACTACGGCCTTGAGTGCTCCTGCTCCTGCAATGAAAACTCCCACGAAGAAAATAGCGCTCACTCAGCCGTCTTCCGCACCCGCAGTCGCCGGACGCGGTCACACCTATACGGTGATGAAAGGTGATACGCTGACGAGGATTGCCCATAAGTTTAAGACCACCCCGACGGCGATCATGGCAGCGAATAACCTGACGGATGCGACGAAGCTGGGCATCGGTAAGAAGCTCAAGATTCCAACCCTGGAATCACGGAGCGCGAAGAACAACGAACCTTCAGAGCAGCCCAGCCCGGTGCAGGCGAAGGGCGAAACAACGGCTCAGTTGGCGAACTTCATACAATAAGGAGTCCAATTCATGATGATAAAAACCATCAATATCACGCTGGGCATTCTGGTTGCGTTGAGCATCTGGTGCGCTGCCGTGATGATGGCGGTGTTGATACTCCATCTGTTTATCGCGGGTGGCTTCACCGTTTATCATTTGATGCATTCCTAGGGAGATTCGAATCATGTTCATGCAACGAAACGTCGCTTATTTGCTGCTGATCACCATGCTGGGGCTGATTGCTCTCGGCCTGGTGATGCTTTCCAGTACGAGCTCCGTTTTTGCGCAAGCAGACATGAACAAGGTTTACGATAACCTGCATAAACAATGCGTGTGGCTCATCATCGGTGGAATCGCTTGCGTTTTTTTCTCTCGCTACGATTACCAAAAGCTGTTGCGTTACGCACCTTGGTTGGTGGGAATCGCCTGTGCGATGCTGGTGCTTTGCCTGGTTGTCGGCCACATAAGCCACGGATCGCCCCGCTGGTTGAAAATAAAAGGCTTAACCTATCAGCCTTCGGAATTCGCAAAACTGGCCCTGATCTTTTTCCTTTCGTGGTGGATGGGGAAAAATCAGCGCCATGCGTCTGAATTTTTGAAAGGCTTTTTTTGGCCGATTGTTTGCACCACTCCCATACTCCTCTTGATGGTCAAGCAGGAGGATTTTGGGACAACCGCCATCATGTTGGCGATTGTGGTGGTAATCATGTTCTGTGCGGGAACCAGGCTGCTCTACCTTGTTCCCGTTCCAATTCTCGGCTTTGCGGGAATTGTAATTATCAGCATGTTCAAGCCGGAACGCATGGGGCGTTGGACGGCCTTTTTGCATCCTGAAAATACTTCTGATCCGAAAGTATGGCAGCAGTTACAGGCGCTGATTGCTCTCGGTTCCGGCGGACTTTGGGGCCGTGGCCTGGGAAACAGTCTCCAGAAAATGTACTGGCTTCCCGAGGTTCATACCGACTTTGTATTCCCCATCATCGGCGAGGAACTGGGCATGTGTGTGACGCTTGGCGTTGTCCTGACTTTTCTTCTTCTCATGCTTTGCAGTGGATGGATCACGGTTCATGCGCCCGATCCCGCCGGCGTGTTGTTGGGTACTGGCATCACGGTGATGATTGCACTTCAGGCGATGATGAATCTTGCGGTGGTGACATCGCTCATGCCCTGCAAAGGCATACCTCTACCTTTTATCAGCTACGGCGGATCGAACCTCCTGACCTGTCTCGCCGCCATCGGCATTCTTTTCAATATGCATCGGCAAGGTGTCTATCAGACGCAAAACACCCCGACGCTCGTGTCCAAACCCTACAGCGTGAGAATGTGAGATCATACCAATGAAAATCGCCATCGCTTGCGGAGGAACAGGAGGCCATCTCTTTCCGGGATTGGCCGTTGCGGAAGAGTTGCGCCAACGCGGACACGACACGCTGCTTCTCGTTTCACCGAAACAAATCGATGCCATTGCGCTCAAGGGTGCCAACGAACAGCAATCCCATGCCTTGCCGGGAATCGGCTGGCCGGGATTTCTCTCGCCGCGTATTTTCTCTTTCGGGCTGAATCTCCTGAGCAGTTGGCGCGAGTGCGGCCAGGTCTATCGCGATTTTCAACCGACTGCCGTGGTCGGAATGGGCGGATTTACCAGTGCCATACCGTTGATGCTGGGACGAAGACTTCATTTACCCACGCTGATCCACGAGTCGAATGCCATCCCGGGCCGGGTAACCCGCATGATCGCGCCGTGGGTAAACAAGACACTGCTTGGTTTCGATGGATGCGCAAATTATCTTCGCCGGGCACATTGCGTGGTAACCGGTACTCCGGTGCGCCGCGGCCTGGAACGGATTGATCGTGCGGTTGCGGCGGAAAGATTTGGTTTGAATCCAGCATTGCCGATCGTTCTGATCATGGGCGGAAGTCAGGGCGCTCATGGCATCAATGAACTCGTGTTGAAGACACTGCCGATGTGGCAGAATCAGCGCGACGATGTGCAGTTTATTCACCTCACCGGCCAGGCCGATGCCAATATCGCGGAGATCAATTATCGTCGCCAGCGGCTCATCGCCGTGGTGCAGGCGTTCTCGACGGAAATGGAACATTTCTATAGCCTCGCTGATGTGGTTATCAGCCGTTCAGGAGCCGCTTCACTTACGGAATTAAGTCATTACGGATTGCCTGCGATCCTGGTTCCTTATCCGGCGGCGGCGGACGATCACCAGTCTTACAATGCGCGCATTTTCGAGCGGGCAGGCGCGGCGCGAATCCTGGTTGAAAACAAGGCAACCCCTGAAATTTTGCACCAAATGGTCGTCGAGTTATTGACCGATGCCAAACTGCGTCAAGGGATGGTCAAGGCGGCGCAGGGATTGGCCGGGGAAGATGCGGCCAAACGCGTGGCCGAGGAGATTGAAGCTTCATGCAACCGGAATTGAAACAACGTATCGAGCGCCTGCTGAAGGATGGTCCGCAAAGGATACATCTTATTGGCGTGTGCGGTAGCGGGATGAGCGGCCTGGCCCGATTGCTCCTTGCGCAGGGGCATCAGCTTTCCGGTTCTGATTTGATACCGGTGGAACAAGCTTCCAACTACATCCCGGAGGGTGTGCGTTACTTTGATCGTCATCAGGCCTCGAACGTGGATGGCGTGACATTGGTGGTTTTTTCCTCGGCCATCGCTGCGGAAAATCCAGAGCGCAAAGCTGCCGTCGAGCAAAATATTCTTTGCGTTCGGCGCGCGGAATGCCTCGTGATCCTGGCCGATACCAAGAGCACATATGTTGTGGCGGGCAGTCACGGCAAGACGACGACTTCCTCGATGCTCACATACGTCTTGCGTCAGGCCGACATGAATCCTTCCCATTACATCGGAGCGCAGGTGCCGTTGCTTGGGGTCAACGCGGCATGGACGGATGGCGCGCCCTTTGTGGTGGAGGCGGATGAGAGTGACGGCACGCTGGCTCTTTTCGCTCCTCAGGCAAGCCTGATTTTGAATATAGAGGAGGAGCATCTCGATTTTTATCATAATATCGAGGAGATCGTCATGGTTTTCGCCTTGTTGTGCGAACGGACGCGCGGCCCAATCATTTATTGTGCCGATGACAAAAACAGCATGTTGCTTTGTTCGCATTGCGAACAGGCGGTGAGTTATGGCATGTCAGAACTGGCGACCTATCGTGCGCTCGATGTGCGGTTGCAAAATTTCTCGTCAAGATTCACGGTTTTGAAGCGGGGCCAGCTGTTGGGTGAGGTGGCCTTGGAAATTCCCGGCGCTCAAAATGTGAGTAATGCGCTTGGGGTGATTGCGCTTGCAACTGAACTTGGCATTGCGTGGAACCAGATCGTCAGCGCCCTGGCGGAATTTCGCGGTGCCGCCCGGCGTTTTGAAGTGAAGTATCACTCGGTCGATTACATGGTGGTGGATGATTACGCGCATCATCCCACCGAAGTTAAGGCTACCCTGGCCGCCGCGCGCAATAGTGGTTGGAAGCGCGTGCTGGCTCTCTTTCAACCGCATCGTTATTCGCGAACCAAGGCGTTCCTCAACGAGTTCGCCGGTGCCTTTCACGACGCAACGGAAGTTTTTATCACTGAAATTTATGCAGCGAGTGAAACGCCACTGGAGGGTGTAACTGGTGAGAGCGTGGTCGAGGCGGTGCGCGCCAATCAACATCTTAAAGTTCATTTTGAGCCGACGCTGGGTCGTTTGCGCTCTGCGGTGAATGCCGTTCTTGAACCGGGTGATTTGGTGATCACACTGGGCGCGGGAGATATTCATCGTGTCGCCCAGTACCTGGCCCAGGGCCTGACGTGGCACACGGAATTGAAAGGATTTTTGAAATCCGAAAGCGTTCTTAAACGCGATGAGCCATTGCATAAACACACGACGATGCGTATCGGTGGTCCGGCCCAACTTTGGTTCGAGCCGACAGATGAGGAAGATCTCAAAGTGGGTCTTCGCTTTGCGCACGACCGGGGAATCCCAGTCACATTCATCGGACGCGGAAGCAATCTGCTTATTCGTGAGGGAGGCATTCTCGGACTTTGCGTTCACCTGGGCCGGCCTTACTTCAATCGGATCGAAGTGGAAAACGAATATGTCACCGTTGGGGCTGGCGCACGACTCAAGCAGATTGTGGCAGATGCTCGCAAGCACGACCTGGGTGGCTTTGAATTTATGGAGGGCATTCCCGGCAACATGGGCGGCGCGTTGCGGATGAACGCGGGAGCCATGCAGGGCTGGACCATGGAAGTGGTCGAAAGCGTCCGTAGTATCGATTTACTCGGCCATGTTCACGACGTGAAAAAAGCGGACATGGAGATTCATTACCGCAACGTTCCTCATTTCCAAACGCACATCGCGGTTTCCGCGCGGTTGAAAGGTACGCCTAGTTCCAGGGAGGAGATCAACGAGAAATTGAAAGCCTATTCAGGCAAGCGCTGGACTTCCCAACCTGCTGCGCCGAGTGCTGGTTGCATTTTCAAAAATCCCGGGCCAATTCCAGCAGGTCAGTTGATCGAAGAAATGGGGCTTAAGAATCTTTCCGTGGGTTCGGCGCGTGTTTCGGAAGTTCACGGAAATTTTATTGTCAACGACGGAGGCGCCACTGCTGATGATGTGTTGCAGCTCATTGCACTGATCCAGAGCCGTGCCCGCGAAACACGCCAGATTGATTTGCACACCGAAGTCATCGTGCTGGGAGAGGAACATTAAGAAAATGAGCGATAAACCCCACCGCATCGCTGTGCTGAAAGGCGGAACTTCCGCCGAGCGTGAGGTCTCATTACGCTCCGGTGCTGCTGCTGCGACGGCTTTGCGCGAAGCCGGGTACGAGGTTAATGAAGTCGTGGTGGAAGATGCCAATTTTGTCGTGCCAGCGGGAACCGATCTCGCTTTTCTGGCCTTGCACGGAACCTTTGGCGAAGACGGTCAGGTTCAGGAAATTCTGACGACGCGTGGCATTCCTTACACAGGTGCCAATGCGGAAGTAAGTCGCATCGCCTTCGACAAGGAAAGAACCAAGGAAAAATTTCGGCAGCATGGTGTTCCCACGCCCGAAGGACAATTGGTTCGGCGGTTGGAGGAGATCACCTTGCCGCTGCCGCTTTTCATCAAGCCGAATGAGCAAGGTTCGAGCGTCGGGTCTCACCCCGTTTTGACCAGGGAAAATTTGGCATCTGCGCTCGCCGATGCACTCAAGTTTGATTCCGCTGCGCTGGTTGAACGATATATCCAGGGACGCGAATTGACAGTGGGTGTCCTGGGTGGAGAGGCGCTTCCCATCATTGAAATTCATCCGCTCGATGGTTTCTACGATTACACGAACAAATATACCAAGGGCCGAACCGAATATTTTTGCCCGGCGATACTGCCTGAAGAAATCACGCAATTGATTCAGAAGCAGGCACTGGCTGCGCATCATGCGATTGGGAATGCAGTTTATTCCCGTGTCGATTTCCTGCTCGAAAAGGATCGAAATATCTACTGTCTTGAAGTCAATACCATCCCGGGAATGACCGCGACCAGTCTGCTTCCAAAAGCCGCGTCCGCCGTGGGCATCAGCTTTCCGGAACTTTGTCGTCGCATCGTTGAATTATCCTGGGCCTGCCGTCAGGAAGAAAGAAACACATGAACCGCCGCCTTCGCAATCGCACCCGTCAAAAACAGATCAACATTCTGCACACAACGACACGCAAGCGTCATTCGCGCAAACAGCTTACACAGGCGGCGACTTGGGGCGGCATTGTGCTGTTGATGATCGTGGCGGTGGGTGTTGGCCTCCATTTTGGAATCAATTTTGTGCTGGATCGGGTTCTTTACAGCAATCCGCTCTATAGTCTGAATAACATTAATATAGACCCCCCAAATCACTTTTCTCAGCGGATGATTCGCCAGGCCGCTGGTCTCGAGTTGGGAGAGAACCTCTGGACGTTGAATCTTCCCCAGATCACGCATGACCTGGAGAAACTCCCCTATGTTTCGAGTGCGAAAATTGAACGGCATTTTCCGGACGAAATCATTATTCATATTCATGAACGTGTCCCCGTTGCGAAGATTTTTGGTATGAACATCGATCACGGTACACGTGAAATGTTTTACCTGGATCGCGATTGCATCGTGCTGAAGCCCCGCGAAAACGAAGAGCTTCCCCTCCTGCCCGTGGTGACTGTCGGCCTTCCCAATCCCGAGTTGGAACCCGGTACGCGCCTTGAACAACGGGGCCTGGCATGTGCGCTGGAAATTCTCAAGGCCATGGATCACACACCGACACTCCACACCTCCATCGATATTCGTTCCATTGATCTCAGTCAGCCACTTTCAATCACGATGATGACTACACACGACATGGCGATCACGTTTCGGCTCGATAATATCGACGAGCAGATGAGACGTCTTCGACAGATTGTCGAGTACACGGAAAACCCGTTGCGGACGATCCGCACCGTCGATCTTACGCCTGACCAATACGTGCCAGTTAACTTCTACGAATAAGAAATCCAACACACCACACACACCATTATGTTCTGGGGAAAAACACGCAATATCGTTGTCGCACTTGAAGTAGGAAGCACCAAGGTTGCTGCTGCCGTGGGGGAAATTCGCCCCGACGGAACTCTCGCCCTGCTTGGGATTGGAGAGGGGAGCTCGGGGCAGGTTCGCAAATGCGAGATCGTCGATTTTGAAGTGGCCCAGGGTTGCATTCGTGACGCCTTGGCGGAAGCGGAACGCAAAACCGACGTGGTTGTTGCCGAGGTTTATCTCACCATTACAGGGGCGCATATCCGTTCTTCGAATACACGCGTCACCACGGTAATCAATCATGATGGCGACGAGATTACGCAGGAACATTTGCAGGAACTTCACGACATGGCGACAGCCCAGCCATTGCCTGCGGATCATGCGATTGTGCACCATCTCCTCCAGCATTATGTGCTTGATGATGGATCGACCACGGATAATCCAGTCGGACTTGCCTCGAAGCAACTCACCGCCCATTTCCATCAGGTCTATGGTCTGGCCACGCGACTCCAAACCACCATTCGTTGCGTGAAGGAACTCAGTATCGATGTCAAAAATTACGCATTGAGTTCGTATGCCACTGCCCAAGCGGTATTAAGCCGCAACCAAAAGCAGTTGGGGGCCATCGTTATCAATCTTGGTGGCGGCGTTTCGGATTACATCGCTTATCAAAAGGGTGCTGTCGTTCATACGGGGATTCTGGGAGTGGGTGGAGATCATCTGACCAACGACATCGTTTCCGGTCTTAAAATTCCCTATGCCAAGGCCGAGCAGTTGAAAAAAACGGAAGGTTCAGTGATTCTCAACCCTGCCGAGAAGGACGACCGCATCACGTTACCCGGCGCCTATAATTTTGAAGAGCGGCAAATCTACCGCGAATCGCTCAACACGATCATGCAGGCGCGGCAGGCGGAAATATTTGAGATCATCCTGGAGGATTTGCAAAACGCCTCCTTCTGGCCCGATTTTGCCGGAACGGTCTATGTTACAGGCGGTGCCTCGCAGGTTAACGGCTTGCTTGAACTTGCATCGCAGATTTTCCCTTGTCCGGTCGAGCTGGCTCATCAATTTCCTTTCGATGGCGATCAAAATTATGGACGCAGGCCGGATCTCAGCACACTCCTGGGGCTGTTGCATTATGCGCGTCAGGCGGAGCTTGAAGTTCCGGCTACACGAGGTTTTGCACGCGTCGGCCAGTCGCTGCGACGCGCGCTTGCCAGCATGAGACTTATCTAATGGGAGGATGAAAAAGTGATCGAATTCAAAAAAGACGGGCCTTTCTCGGAAAAAGCTGACCAGCTTTTTCCTGATCGCGTGCGCATCATCGGGTTGGGGCAGACAGGGGTCGCCGCATGTGACCAGATGGTTATGCATGGCCGGCCTTCGCAGGACATCTGGGTTTTCGATTCGGATCAGCAAACAATTGAGAGCTCGGTGGTGCCCAATCGTCATTTGCTCGGTCGCGATCTTGTGCATGGATTGGGTTGCGCGGGGGACATGGACTTGGCGCGCGAAATTGTCGCACTGGAAGAAAGTCAGCTAGTGAACGTCGTGGAGGGTTGTGATTTTCTTATTCTTATCCTCGGTCTTGCGGGTTCCACCGGTGTGGCGTTGGCCGAACATTTAATTCAATTGGGTCGCAAGACCGGCGCGAAAGTCATCGTGGCAGGGGTGCAGCCTTTTGCGTTTGAAGGCTGGGCCCGGCGCGAAAAATCGATTCAAGCCACTGCATCCTTGCGCCAGGAAGCCGATAGCGTCCTGGTTCTTTCCCAGGATCGGATCGTCGAAAATCCCGCTGCATCAAAAAATGTACGCCTTGGTTTTCATCTCATGCATCAATTGCTGGCGCAGACCGCGCAAGCGCTTGCGCAGATTGTCTGCAAGCGCGGTCTCATTCAACTTTCTTTTGCGGATGTGCGCAGTCTCTATGGCCGTTATATCGGTTCAGAAGTGCTGGAAAATTGCTGGGTGGCGCATGTGGAGGGGGACATCCACGATAGCACGGAAGACTTGATTCAGCAGTTACTCGCCTGTCCCATGCTAAGCGACGAATCGATCTGGAAACACGTCGATCACGCCATTGTCGCGGTCAACGGGACGCGTAATCTCGGCCTTTCCGATGTTCAGGAAATGGTCGGTGCGTTAAAGGATCATATCCCCGTCAACATTCCAATCGCCACCAGTGCGAGTCTCGATGAAGAAAGCCATGACAAGGTGCGCATGACCGTTCTGCTGGCCATGACCACTCCCGCCCTGGAGCCCTTGGTCGAAGAAGTGCCTGATAAACAACATTCTCCCAAGTCGGTGAAACCCATCGCCAAGACGACCGCATTGCCCGAAGTGGAAGCAAGGCTTGAGCCTCCGATGACGGATAAAAGCAAGCCGACGCGTTCACTCCCCGCTCCCCGTAAATCAAAACCCGCGCCCGCCGTGGTTGAGAATCACGCCATGGCTGAGACAGATCCATTGCCTGTTCCTGAAGTGGAAATTCCGCGATCTACCTCAGTGACAACCCAGCCCGGTCAACGTTTCATCGCCAAGCAGGAGGAAATGCAATTTGAAGGGCCCACACGCGGTCGCTTCGAGAAGACGCATGAAACCATGTATCGCGGTGAAAATCTCGATCAGCCCACCTTTCGCCGCCGTCGCCTGACGATCAGGCTTTAGACTTTATCCAAAATTTGCGCACCTTCATTGTCAGCCTTCAAGACGAGGACATGGGCGGGCAAAGCATGCTTTTGAGCCGCTTCCAGCATCGCAGAGGAAATAGTCTCCGTCTGATCCAAAGTCAGTGCCATTAAGGAAGAACCTGCGCCGCTGAGGAAACTTCCCAACGCGCCCGCTTCGCACGCCGCCGTCAGGATGTCGGCAAAACCGGGAATGAGCACCTGACGAAACGGCTGGTGCAGATGATCGACAAAAAGTCCGCGCAACGATGCGTAATCGTGGGTGCAAAAAGCCGCAGCGATCCTGGCGGCGCGCTGAACATTTTCCACCGCATGATGAAACGGGACTTCCTTCGGCAAAAGTCCACGGGCTGTCTCGGTCTTCAAGCGCAAGTCGGGCACCAGGGTCACAAACGAAAGTTCCGACTTCACCGTGACTCGTGTGTAGGCAAAGCCGTCCTCCGGCTTGTCCGTGGCATGGGAACAAACCGCAAACCCGCCGAGGAAAGAAGGCACCGCGTTGTCGGGATGACCTTCCAATTCGATCAGCAAATTCAGGATCTGTTCGCGCGTGACGGGGAACGACTCTTTAACGAGTTCCGCCAGCCCCATCAAGATTCCGAGACGCACTGTGACACTGCTGCCCATTCCCCGCGAAATCGGAATATCGCCATCAATGCGTGCTTCAAATCCGAACGGTTTGATTTTCCCGTTGGCGGCATACTGGAAAAAAGCCTTGGCCGTTTCCCCGATCATCCCTTCCGGCGGGATCGCGCCCTCCATGTGTGTGACCGTGGTCGTGTTGTAAAGATTCAGAGCCACGCCCAAGCAATCGAAACCGGGACCGAGATTGGAAGTGCTGGCGGGTACGCGAACATGAACTCGTGACAAGGACATGAAAGTTTTTATCTCATCCCCGCACAGGCGAACAGTCCAGAACTCTTATAAAAATAGACACCTGCACGGGAACGATTTCATAAAACCCCTTGCTAATGCGGGTGGATCAAGGGATATTGATGCTCCGCGCAACTTCCGGTGAGATGAAAGCCACAGTTTGGGAAGTGCGCCCACCTAATCGCGGGGTGGAGCAGCCCGGTAGCTCGTCAGGCTCATAACCTGAAGGCCGCAGGTTCAAATCCTGCCCCCGCAACCCTTTTCGTCGGGTTAATGCTGCGGCATTATGGAGATGCTGCCGCCGCGCCTGCAGCAGATGCGCGATCCGGAGTGTATATTTTAACCATCCTCGATTCTCCCGAGGGCGTGGCGTATTGGGTTGTTCCGGCGTAATAGACCGTCGCATTCCCATCTGCACTTGAGGGAAAGGTGTCACCCACGGCCAGGGGCGGTTTGACGCCAATAAGAAGGACGGTCTGACTTCCAAAGAGGCTTACGAGGGAATTGCTGCTGTCTGAACTGACGCGCACGAGATAACCCTGCGTGTGTGCTGAATCGACACTTATAATCTGTTGGACGGTGCCGTGTATTTGTTGGGACTTGGTATCGGCGGCGGCGGGTTTAACGACATTGTCATGCGCAATCGGAGCTATCGGTTGGCTGGGGGCATCACCGGGTTTGTTCGCCACAAAATCGGCCTGGGCTTTTCGATAAGTCGCAGCCAAAGCGGGATCAAATCCATAGATTTTTTTTATGTCTGGAGGGCCATCGGAAAATCGCTCGAACGGAATCGTGGCCACGCCGGCATCACAGATGAAATTTATTCCTGAAGGATCGACCTTATTGACCTGAACATTGACAAATACCTTGCCGTCATTCGTTCTCAACAGGCCGTAGTTGTCATGAACGGCGCGAACGAATGTGGCCAACGATGCCGCATTGGGCTGTGGTTGAGGAGGGGTGTTAGCCGGGGATATGGGAGATAGGTCAGGCGTGGGGGCTGGAGTTGGTGCCGAGGCTTGGTTTTGAGGTTGAGCGGGGGTGCTCGGAACTGGCTGCTTTGATGGTTTTTCTTTATGAAAAATCACCATGCCCACAACTCCGACGATCAGGATGACGACCAATAATCCGAGGTATTCGCCGCAACTTGAATTTCGTTTCCCGCTCATAAATTGTCTTTAAATCTAACTTGAATAATTATCCGAAAAATAGAGGTAAACAATATTGCCTTGCTGCCGTAAGCGTCAAGCTGCCTAAACAAGCCTGCTCCCTGTGATCGCCAAATTTATTACCAGGAGGTATTCAATTCAGCCACGACTGCAACGGGTAAAGCGCGTGGGCCGGAACCACCAAGAGACGTGTCGATGGCTTCAAGCCGCCGGATGAGATCGAGCACTTCGGTACGGGCGTAGGGTCCTCCCGCAGCGGCGCAGAAATGGGTGCGACAGCCAAAGGGACGATCCTCGTAAATGAGGCACGTTCCGTTTTCGCGAAGCATGGGACACGCGCCGTCCGGATGTTCCGGCATCTTTTTTCTTCCTGACGCGCGCAACGCCTGTGCAGCCAGGAGAGCCTCTCCCCGCGTGAGTTGAGGCGTGCGTCCGGTGAGTTTGAAATGACAGCATTCCGTGCGGCGTTCGCAGGCGCGTTCAATCGGACGATTTTTGAGTTCACGATAAATGGCTCGGACTTCCTCCAATGCTTTCAACCGCGATGCCTCGGCTTTACCCGGCGTTCGGGAATACTTTTTCGATTTCATCGTTCAAGCGGTTGTGCCGGTAAGAACGGATCGGGCGTGTTGAGGTGACGATCACAGACAGCAAACAATTCGCGCAGGCTCAAGGTCGGACGTATCTCTTTCCAGAACGCATTATCTTCTCCAAGCCCGGGAGCGATAAAGCCGAGATATTTTTTCATTTTGCCCACGTGGGACTCGTCCCGGAGGCCCGGTTGACGCGTCTCCTCATGGAGGTATTCAATATATTCCCGTACATTCGCAAGTGTTGGCTGCGTTCGCAGTTCACCGGACCACGCTTCGCGAATTTGCTGGAAGAGCCACGGATTACGAATGGCTCCGCGGCCAATCATCAAGCCGGATGCGCCCGTGGTTTTGATGACTTGACGCGCCGAATCGATGCACCTCACGTTCCCATTGGCGAATACGGGACAGGGCATCAGGCGCGCGGCGCGTTCAATAGCGTCGTAATGGACGAGCGGTTTATACATCTCCCGCACGGTACGGCCATGAACGGTCAGGGCGTCGATGGGATGACGACGAAAAAGATCAAGCAGTTGTGGAAATTCTTCCGGGGAATCGAAACCGATTCGCGTTTTCACCGTCAACTTGAGATGCACGGAGGCGCGCACCTCGCGTAAAATGGCATCAATCTTTTCCGGGTGCCGAAACAGGCCTCCGCCCGCGTCTTTGCGGCAGACGATGGGGGCGGGACAGCCAAAGTTGAGATCAATGCCGACGATTTTTCGTTTCTGCAATTCTATTGCCGTGCGTTGAAGTGCTTCGACGTCCTGCCCAATCATCTGAGCGATGATGGGCTTGCCGTTGGGATTTTCATCAATGGAACGCAGGATATATTTTTCCGGGCGCGAATCACGATGAACCCGGAAATACTCGGTGTAATAAACGTCCGGGCCGCCATAGCGGGACAGCACGCGCCAAAACGCCAGATCCGTGATGTCCTGCATGGGAGCAAGAATCAAGAGCGGGCGGTTATCAGGAAGAAGATCACGCATGATGAAGGTCGTCGGTCAACTTACCTCATTCGGTATCGTTTTGCGTTTATTTATCCTCCGAACGCGGCGCGACATACCAGAACCGAAGCAATGGGGCCAATCACATCGGCCACCAAGCCTGCAGGAATGGCGTGGCGAGTTTTTCGGACATTCACCGAACCGAAATAGACCGCGATGACGTAGAAAGTCGTTTCAGAACAGCCGTAGAGCGTCGCCCCGGTGAGGGCAATCAGAGTATCAGGTCCCTGTTTGATAATCTCTGTTAAAAATGCCAGGGCAGCTATGCTATTGAATGGACGAATTAGTGCGATTGGCACAAGTTCCGATGGGAAATGGAGGAAGTTCGTCACGGGATGCAAGAGCTTGGTAAGGATAGCCATGCCGCCGGATGCGTTGAACATTCCGACCGCGACCAACATTCCGACAATATAGGGAAAGACACGAAGGATGACGTGGAAACCCTCCTTGCCTCCTTCAACGAATTCTTCGTAAACTGGTACCCGACGCAGTGCGGCGTAGAGTGGAAAAAAAAGAATGAGCCACGGGATGGCGAGGAGAGAGAGGGCATTCACGAGACGCAGGAGGAAAAAGTGCGAGGCCTCTTCAGGCGAGGGCGTCTGTCGGATGATTTCCGGAAAAGCGGTGACCAAAAGCGTGGCGAGAAAAAGCCCTCCAACCGCAGCGAGTATCCATCCAGCATAGGGAATCCAAGGAAGGGCTTCATCCGTGCGCTGCGCCTTCTCCTCAACTTTTTGTCCCTCGGAAATTGTCGCTGTGGCCGCAGCATCGATCTTTTCCGGAGGGAAAATGGTCGCTACTTTTTCTTCGATGGGTGGGAGCCGGTAGAAACGGCTCCTTTCCAGGAGCTTGCAGGTTCCGATGGCCGCAGCATGGGCCACCAGCGTTGCGGCCAGCGAAGTGCCGATGATGCTCGTCGGATTTTTGCTGTGAGCCAACGCAAGAACTCCGATGACAGTCACGGGAATCAACGTGATGGAGCTTGTGTTGATCGCCAGCAACATGCACATCGCATTGGTGGCGACGCCGGGGCGCTTATTGAGTTTTTCCAATTCACTCATCGCGCGCAGGCCGAGCGGCGTGGCGGCATTATTCAGGCCGAGGATATTTGCAGCGACATTGAGAATGATCGCGCCCATGGCGGGATGATTCGGCGGCACTTCGGGAAAGAGCCAGACCATGATCGGTTTCAGCGCCAGGCCGAGACGATTGACCAGCCCCGCTTTATCGGCCAGTCGCATTAACCCGAGCCAGAGAGTCATCACTGCGATCAGGCCGAGCGCGAGCGTGACCGCCGTATTTGCGCTGTCGATGGCCGCTTTATTGATCTCGCTAATTTTGCCGGTGAAGCCGCCGAGCAGCACCGCAAGACCAATCAACGCAAGCCAGATATAATTCAACATAGGGCGTCAGATCATCGATCCCACTCGAACATGATGCCCATGGCGTTGTCGCGATCCGTGAGGAGTTTATCGTAAGCCTGGCGCGCCTCGGTGGGAGGATAACGATTCGTAATCAGGTCGGCGACCCTCATGCGACCATCGAGCAGGTAATTGAAAAAGAGTTTGCCCATGTTTCGGCGTGTCCAATAAAGATGGTCATTGGCGACCCAAGGTGGATCGCCGAGATGTGCTGCGCGAACCTGCACTCCGCGTCCGAAGACATCGCCGGTGAGACACAGGTCGGAAGCTTTGCCCGGATTGCTCAAAAGGATCAACTTCCCGAAACGGCGCGCCATTCCGAGTGACGGAGCAAAAGCGCCCGCATGACCGGTCATGTCATAGACAACATCGGCGAGACGCCCGCCGGTGATTTCAGCCACAGCTTCTTTTGCCTCGGCAACAGGCATCTTCAGGGTGTGGGAGGCTCCTCCGCGTTTGGCCATTTCAAGGCGAGCCGGGGCGGTATCAATCGCGATGATGGAATTGGCACCCCATATCCGCAGGTAGCGAACAGCCAGTTGGCCCAACTGGCCCATTCCAACAAGGACCACGTTATCCCCCAGTTCATGTTCCGCACGACGCACCCCGATTTGGGCCACGCACGCGAGATTGAACCAGGCGGCCTCATCGTCGTTGATCCCGTCGGGTATCCGAACGATGGGCATGGTTCCCTCGTTGGCCGGAACGACCGCCTGGCGGGCATGTGTGGCTCCGACGGCAATTCGATCACCGGGTTTCAGATCGGTCACGCCTTCGCCTACTTCAGTCACATGTCCCGCCACGCTGTAACCGGATCGGAAAGGATATTTGACCCAGCCGTCCCAAACCGACCCTGGATTGAAATTACGGGTCAGGCAGGTGCATTCGGTGCCGGTTGAAATCAGGGAGCGTGTACAGGTAATGGCAATTTCGCCGGGGCCGGGATGACGAATGGGTTCCACCGGGCGCACTTCAAGCTGGTTCGCGCCAGTAAAAAGAATTTCGAGGGAAGGGGATGGAGAGGCCATGGGTTCTATACTCTGGTAAGCTCAACGCGCAGCGTCAAAGTGAAAAAGGAGTTGGAGGCTCATTTATCGCGATTGTTTTTTGGGTTTGAAAAGTTGCCCGGTGGGAAAAGGAACAGAACTGCTCCGAGTGTGAAGAAAAACGCGGGAAGGTTGATTAGCCACGCCTGGGTCGGTGTCAGGACAGCAATGCCCCAACCGAATAACAAAGAGAGGAGGCATGCCCAGCCGCCCAGCGGAAACTTCGTGGCGGCGAGCAGTCCGAGGGCCACGACGTTAAGAATGAGCACGTCGTTGTAGTTATTCCGATAGGCGGGCAAAAAGAGATCGAAGATAAAAAACCACGCCGCTACCCCGAGAAGCAATATTTCGATTTGTTGCTCGCGCGACCACCAGAGCCAAACAATAAAAAATAATCCCACGGCAAAAAGCAACGGAAGAGCAGGAAACGGTTCCAGGCCGATCCAACGTAAAAAAGAATGGGCCGAAAAATCGGCATAGGAAATCGGCACATACGCGCCAAGGATGTCGGTCGGGATTCCTTCGATGGTGGGAGGATAATGTTGCTGTGGCGGACGAAGATCGTCGCCAGAGAGGTATAGCATGGAATGGGTCTGCATGGCCGAGGCATAGTTCGACCAACTGCCCGGATTCACCAGCAAAGGAAGTCCGATACCCAATAACAAACCGACCAAGGCTCCGGGCAGTTGACCGCGGCGATGCAGGAGAAGAAACGGTGCCAGGATCAGGAAGGGGGGGCGTAAGGCGACGAGTAACCCCGCCAAAAATCCGGCCACGAAACGATTGCCAGTTTTGGGATCAAGTGTGGCCGTTAACCACCAGGCGAAAAAAAAGAGAAGTACGACATACGATTGTCCGCGCTCGGCATGAAGACGCCAGGCCGCTGTGTAGGTAAACGCAGTGACGATTGCAGTAAGCAACAGACGTTGTCCTGTTTTTGGATAACGCCGAAACCAGAACCAAATCGTTCCGAACAGGAACAGCCATTGCAGGGGCAGCCAGAGGAATTGCGCGAGGCGATAGGGCAGCAGCGCCAGGGGCCAGTGCAAAAATAACAGGGCTGGCGTAGAAGTTGTTTTGCTGACCGTGAGCAGGGGATTATTATAGGGATCGCAATATTTTTCAGGTTCAGTTTTCTGCCATTTGTAATGGTAGGCATCGAGATGATCCGCGAGCAGGCGAATGCCGGTGATGCGATTGCGCAGATCAATGGCCCCGCCTTGCGTGACATTATCGACATCAATGACGAAGCTGATGACGAGCAGCAGGCTCAGAACTACCCAGCCAATCGTCGGCGCAGCTTTCATGAAGTCGAACGATAGAGGTATTTGTGCATTATCGAAAGCGGGAATGTGGTGGTCGGGTTATCACAATGGATCGCCGTTTAACGGTGGGATGTGCTAGACTTTGAATGATGAATCCCCCGATTTTAGAGGTACTGGCTGCGACGCCATTTCTAACGGGATTAAATGCTTCGGCGTTAACCCTGTTGGCCCAGGAGGGAATTGTTCAGGATTTCAGCCCGGGCGAGTTGATCGTCCGCGAAGGAGAAGCAGGTCACTCGCTCTTTATCATCGTTGAAGGAGAGGTGGAGGTCATCAAGCACCTCGATAGTCCGCATGCCGTGACGCTGGCGCGGTTCCATGGCGGTACTTTTTTCGGAGAGATGTGCGTGGTTGATCCTGTCCCGCGGGTTGCCACCGTTCGGACGCTTTCAAACGTGAAGGTGATCGAAATTAAGGCGGCAACTCTCCATCATCTTTTCCAGAAAATGCCGGATCAATATGCCATCATGATTCTCAACCTGGCCCGCGACATGGCGAGGCGCTTGCGGTCGCTGGATGAGGCCTTTGCGGCGACAACGTCGTAAAATGGAATCGTAACCTTCAAGAGTGAAGGTATGATGGGAACGTTCTGGCGAGCGGTTTGCATGAACACAGGGCAGATACAAATGAAAACTTCCAAAAAAAATCTTCGCGGATTTACCCTGGTCGAACTTTTAGTCGTAATAGGAATCATCTCGATACTGGTTGCCGTCTCTTTTCCTTATCTCATGTCCGCAATGAATCGCGCGCGTACGGCTCAATGCGCCGGGAACCTTCACTTCATTGGAATCGGACTGATCGCATTTGCCGGGGATAACGAAGGCAATTTTCCGATCGCAGGAGGTTTGCTTCGTCATGATGATACCGATCCTGACCCGAACACAGGTCAATATGCCTGGACACGGCAAATAGAACCTTACATGGGGGGAAGAGGAACAGATATTTATCGGTGCCCCGATTCGAGCAAGATACTTCCAGAGAATGCGACCTATAGTTATTTTCTCGGTGCACACGCCGCCTATAGCCAAACCCATGGTTTTGGTGCGGTGAACCTCTTGAGATTACATTCAGCCAGCCAGCATATCCTGGCAGGTGACATCGCGTATAAGTCATTCAGCGTAGATGATGCGGATAAAGACGACTACACGCAGGATCCCGCATTCAACGGAAATAGCGGCAAAATTCCCATTCACCAGGGAACCGTGAATATTCTTTTTGCCGATGGTCACGTGGAAAATCTTCGCAGCTTCGATAAAAATACAATGACCACCCGGTATGACGGTCCGGGGTTCGATTATTTGCAGTAACCACTGCAAAAACAGCCAGCTAGAGCTTACCGGACAAAGATAATCGCCCAGCCTTTTCGTCGCTGCCCAGAATTTTAATTCGTTCCATGACGCGCGGCAGATAACGCTCAGCAATGAAGGATTGCAGGCCGTTGTCCATGACCGTTTTTTTCCAATCGGGATGTTTTTTGTTCATTTGTGGCCGGTGAGAATCAAAAAATTCCATGGCGGCCTGATTTCTGATCAACAGGGACTCACTCGACCAGTTGACCTTGACCACGCCCTCTCGAACGGCTGCGCGCAAACTTTCCTGGTCCAAACCGGATGACCCATGGAGAGCAAGGCCGATGCCGTGCCCGGTGATCTCGCGAGCGAGTTCGCGTTGCCTGGAAACCGCTTCCGCCGAGAAAGTGGGATAACCTTTATCGGAAAGACCATGTTGTGTTCCGAGTCCCGGTGCCCACAACCCGATTTTGCCGGGATATTTTTTTTCTACACTGCCGAGCAGCCGCCGGGTGATTTCTTCCGAGGTCAAACCATCGTCCACACCGGCTTCCATCTCCAGGGTTACTTCAACGCCCAAGGTCTCGGCATGTCGGCAAAGTTCACTGATGGTTTCGATGTTTTGTTCTTCCGTCAGTTCGGAGGAATCAAGGGAAATTGTTGAGGCTTGAAGGAGCAGGCTGCTTTTTCCAGAGGAGACCGATACGCCAGCGATCGCAGCTTTCAAAATGGCGAGTGTTTGTGGCCCTTTAATATGATCGGTGTGAAAGATAACTGGCACCGCCATGAAACGCTCGGAATTGGCCAGCGCGGCGACATCGGCAAGATACCGCAGCAGTCCCAGCAAGGCATCGCCCGCTCCGAAACTTCGTCCCTGAAGCTGCCATAAACTAGTCTCGATAATAAGAGGCGCGGAGCATTGGCGAGCTGCTTCGAGGCAATCGTAAACGGCGGAAGGACTGTCGGCATTTACGGCGAGTACGGCGAAACGATCTTGAAGCGCTTGGGTGAATAAAGCGCGGGCTTGAGTGGCGTTTAATAACATGGGGCTATTTTGTAAAAATTAAAAAAACCGTCATCCTGAGCTTGTCGAAGGACCTCTAACTATTTTCGACAAGCTCAGGATGTCATTTAGGTGAGAGCCACTTTGATATGCTTAGTATTGAGATATTCATAAATGGCACGACGGGACAATTCCAAGCCGTAACCGCTGTCTTTCCAGCCCGAATAAGGGCCGTAATTCGTATTTACAGCGCCATGGTTGACACAGACCGTTCCCGCCTGGAGTGCTTCGCTCATCAACACGGTGGAGGCAAGATCTTTGGTGAACAAATAAGTAACCAGCCCATATTCGGTGTCATTGGCTTGGGCTACGGCTTCCGTATTGTTGTCAAAAGAGACAAAAGCGACGACCGGCCCGAAAGTTTCCTCCCGCATCACAAGCGCATCGCGGGGAACTCCGGTGAGAATGGTAGGTAGATAATAATTTCCTTTTTCGTAGGCAACACCTGTCGGAGCGTGACCACCGCACACCAAGGTTGCTCCACGGGAAATAGCATCTTTAACGTGCGCCTTGACGGTATCCAGGCCGCCGCTTGTGGCCATCGGCCCCAAATCGACACCACCATCGGTGACACCATCTCCAATACTCATTTTTTCCGCAATGGCCTTGAGTTTTGCGACAAGTTCGTCGTGGATATTCCGTTGAGCATAAACCCGATTTACCGAGCTGCACGACTGGCCCATATTCCGAAAACCTTTGTAAGCGATGACCTTCGCCGCCACGGCAAGATCGGCATCTTCACACACGATGGCCGGGCAATGACCGCCCAGTTCCAAAGATATTTTTTTCAACGACGGCGCGAAAATTTCCATCAACCGTTTACCAGTCGAGGTGGAACCTGTCATGGCGACCTTGGCAGTCACCGGATGACGAACTAGGGCTTCACCCAGTTGAGCGCCGGGGCCGTTTAGGACGGAAAGGACGCCTGCCGGAATGCCTCCCTCCACCAAAGCCTGGCAAAAAGCCGTGGGTGACATGGGAGTAACCGTGGTTGGCTTGACCACGACCGGGCAACCAGCCGCGAGTGCCGGGCCGAGCTTCCAACTCAAGAGTGAGACCGGATAATTCCATGGCGTGATTAACACGCAGACGCCGACAGGTTGATAGATGACGGTGGAGCGGTAATCCTTGGCTTCCGGCATGTTGGTGTAGCCCTCGATCCGTACACCTTCTGCCGCGTAATAATCGAGCGTATCGCAGGAACCGATGATTTCACTTTTGGATTGTTGCAGCGGCTTGCCCTGTTCCAACGCCATGAGGAGACCTATCTCGGCCGCCTTGGTCCTGACGTGAGCGGTCGCCTGACGAATGATTTTTTCGCGATCATAACCGGTCAAAGCCGACCAGCTTTTAAAAGCGGCCTGCGCCGATGACATGGTCGCCTCGACATCTGCGGAGCCTGCCTTCGCGATGCTTCCGACCTGTTCTCCAGTGGCGGGGGAAAAAAGGTCGAAGCGTTTGCCATCGGAGGCAGGACGGCTTTTCCCGTCCACGAGTAAATCGATGTGATGAATGTCGGGCTTGTTCATAAAAATTGGTTAAACGCTGCCGGGAATGATGCAGACTTTCAGGGCTTCACCCGATTCCATGAGCGTAAAGGCTTCAGTGATTCTCTCAATGGGAAGCGTGTGGGTGACGATCTTGTCGGCGGGAAACCGACCGCTTTCGATCAGGGCGACGGCGGCCCGGAAATCGCTTTTCTTTTCGGAATAGGAACCGCTGATCTCGAGTTCCTTGTAGTGAATGTGATTCACGTTCAAGGGCGCGACTGGCGCGGACTTCGGCAAACCGGCAAAGAAGTTGATCCGCCCCGCCTTGGCCGCGATTTCCAATGCATCATTTTGCGCGGCAGCGGAACTTACTGCGGCAATCGTGACGCTTGTGCCCAGGCCACCCGTGAGTTCCTTGATTTTTTCCCGGTGCGAGCCGTCGGGAGTGACCAGCACGGTTCCGTCGATATCGAACTGCGCGGCCATTTTAAGCCGCTCCGCATTCACATCGAGCACATAGACTTTTTGCGCGCCCTGAAGACGCGATACGAGGGCGTGCATGATGCCGATGGGGCCAGCTCCGATGACGGCCACGGTATCTTTCAGGCCCACCCCCAGACGGCTATGGGCATTCATCACGCAGCCGAGTGGCTCGGAGATGCTCATGTCGCGGGAAGAAATCTCGGTGGTGACTGGAAAGATATTACCCTGGGCCACGGCAGCGGCTGGAACTTTCATCAAGGGCGCAAAAGCCCCATCGTGGTGATAGCTGATCGTGGTGCGATGTGACGTGAGATTGGCGCGGCCCATTTCGATGTAAACATCGTTGCCATGCAAAATAACGATATAGACCACGACTCGATCGCCGACTTTGACATTTTTCAGGTCAGGCGCACGCGACTCAATCACACGTCCGCAAAATTCGTGACCCAAAATGCGCGGAGGAGTGATCTTTGCATCTCCATGGCGGTAAGTTCGCAGGTCGGTTCCGCAAACACTGCAGGCCTCGATTTGCAGCAAAACCTCGCCTGCCTCGAGAACGGGTTCGGGTACGTTCTGAACAATGATCTGTTCCTTACCTTGATAAACGGCAGCTTTCACAATTTTAGCTCATCCAGTTGCGGCCAGCTCCGGCGGACCATTTTTTCGTGATTTTTTTTGTCTTGGTCCAGAAGCCAACGGCGTCGCGTCCAGTGATGTCGCCCACGCCGAATTTCGATTCGTTCCAACCACCAAAGGCAAACGGCTCTCGCGGCACTGGCACGCCGATATTGACGCCGATCATGCCCGCATGTGCCCGCTCCTCGAAATAAACGGCGGTGCCTCCATCCGACGTGTAGATCGAAGCCGCGTTCCCATAGGGACTCTGTTGCTCAATCGCCAAGGCCTCATCAAGGGTGTCCACACGCAGAACGGAGAGGACGGGGCCGAAAATTTCGTCGCAGGCACATTCGTCACCGGGTTGAATACCGTCGATAATAGTGGGACCTACATAATAGCCGTTTTCGCGGCCTTTGGCACCGCGTCCATCGAGGAGAAGTTTCGCTCCCCGTTTTTGGGCCCGGTCGATGTAGGAAATGACGCGGTCACGCGCCGACACGCTGATCATCGCGCCCATGTCCTCGCCAGTGCGAATTTTTGCGGCTTGGGTAACCATGGCTTGAAGGATGTGATCGCACGATCCTACCAGGATGACGACGCTGGCCGCCATGCACCGTTGCCCGGCGCAACCCATGGCCGAGTTCACCACGTTTTTAGCCGTGATTTCCACGTCGGCATCGGGAATTACCACGAGATGATTTTTTGCTCCCCCCAGGGCCAGCACACGCTTTCCGGCTGCGATACCGCGATGATAAACCTGCCGGGCGACTGCGGTGGAACCGACGAACGTGGCCGCTTGGATGCCGGGATGATCCAGCAAGCCTTCAACGGTTCCGCGATTGCCCTGAATGACATTGAAAACACCGTCGGGCAACCCGGCGTCATGGAATAATTCCGCCAAACGCACTGGCGTGAAGGGGACTTGCTCCGAGGGCTTCAGGATAAAAGTATTACCGCACGCAATCGCCAGCGGAAACATCCAGAGCGGTACCATCGCCGGAAAATTGAAAGGAGTGATGCCCGCGACCACTCCCAGGGGAAATCGGCGCTCATAGCAATCGACCCCGGAACTTACCTCGAGGAGTTGACCGGGAATTAATTGGGGCAGCGAACAGGCATATTCGACCACTTCCAGGCCTTTGCGGATGCCGCCTTCCGCTTCCGCTTCGGTCTTTCCATTTTCCCACGAAACCATTTTGGAAAGTTCCGCAATGTTTTCTTCCGCGAGTTGCTTGAATCTGAACAGCGGCTGGACACGTTCCTTGATCGGCGTGCACCCCCACGTCTCGAAAGCTTTTTGCGCATCTTTGACGGCTTCCTCAATTTCAATCTTGCCTGCGGGGTGGACATTCCCGATGGGAGAGCCGTCCAGCGGAGAAGTCACAGGAATGGCATCTCCCGATGAGCCGGAGATCGACCGACCGGCGATAAAGTGGGGAACCGTGGATGCTGATTTGGAAGGTAGCGTGGTCACTATTTTAAATTTTTATATGAATATTGTCATCCTGAACCTGTCGAAGGATCTCCAACTATTCCTTCATTTGCATTGCTGGAGCAAAATAATAAGAGATTTTTAGACAAGCTCACGATAACGAGCCTTCTAAGATACCTTCAAACAGAGTATTTTTCATCAAATGAAATTTTCGAGGAATCGTTTGGATTGGATCAAGGCGCGCTTGCGATCTTCCAGCGACCCTTCATAGGCCCGGTCTTCCACCTCGATACAGACCGGCCCGTTGTAGCGGATCTCGGTCAACGCGGCGAAAAACTCCGACCACTTGACGTCGCCCAATCCCGGAAGCTTGGGGGAATTCCAGCCGAAGCCCATGATTCCCACTTCGTCCAGGCGGTCGTGCCAAATCTTCAGATCCTTGGCATGGACATGGAAAATGCGGTCGCGAAATTCCTGGAGTGGCCGGGCGGGATCCATGAACTGCCAGATCATATGGGAGGGGTCGTAATTCAGTCCAAAGTTGGCCGAGGGGATGCGCTCAAACATTTCGCGCCAGATTTTCGGTGAGACGGCCAGGTTTTTACCGCCGGGCCATTCGTCCTGGGAGAAAAACATCGGACAGTTTTCAATGCCGACTTTCACGCCGCACTTTTCCGCCTCGCGGATGATGTCGGGCCACCGCTCCTGGAAGACGGCCCAATTGTCGGCCACGGATCGCGTGTGATCGCGTCCGATAAAGGTATTCATATTAATCTCCAGCAATTTGGCGGCACGGATGACTTTTTTGATGTGGTCGATGTAAGTTGCGGCTTCCTTCTCATCCGCACACAAGGGATTGGGATAGTAACCGAGCGCTGAAAGTGAAACCCCATATTTCTTAAGCAGGCTTTTGACTTTATCGGCCTCTTTTTTGTCGAAACCATTCACATCAATGTGGGCCGTGCCGGCATAACGGCGTTCTTTTTTACCCGAGGCTGCCGGCCAGCACATTACTTCAACGGTTGGAAAACCGTTTTCGGCGGCGAAAGCCAGGGTTTGTTCCAGGGTCAAATCCGGCAAAATGGCACTGACGATTCCAATTTTCATAATTACATTCTTCCTTTGATGTCTGTTATCCACCGGCTGCTCCGGTGACTTTCCAAAATGGCCTCGCACAAGGCCACTTCACGATGACCATCTTCAAATGTGGCGTACAACGGTTCAGGCGAACGCTTTCCAGCCTGAATATCGGAATAGACCGCCCGGTACAACTGCTTGAACGTGTCGGGAAATCCTTCCTGGTGGCCGCCGGGATAGTTGGCATAAGGCCGCACTTCCTCGTGGAGCAGGGAGGGATCGGCCATGAGCAGGCGATTACTTTCTGTCCGGTCGCCGATCCATAACTCGTGGGGCACTTCGCTGTTCCAGGCCAGTGATTTGCGGGTTCCGGCAATTTCAAAACGGAGACAATTTTTCCGACCCGCCGTCACCTGTGAAACTGACATTGTTCCCCGCCGTCCGCCCTCGAATTTCATCAGGACGGTTCCATAATCTTCCGTATCGACGGGAAAGTCTTTGGTGGCCGCTTTCGTCTGCTCAAGCTTTCCGCTGAAAGTTCCCACGGAGCTCACGGGTTGTTGCCGAACGGGATGGGCCGTCCACAAATCGGCCAGAAGTGATTCGACATGAAGCCCCGTCACGAAACCAATGAGATCGAGCCAGTGTGTGCCGATATCGCCCACGGCACGAAGCGCGCCTCCTTCGCTTGAGGACACGCGCCAGTTGAAATCGGTCGGAAACAAAAGCCAGTCCTGCACATAGCTGCCGGTGACGTGGAGGACTTCGCCGATCTCGCCGTGCTGGATCATCGCGCGAGCCTGCAGGCAGAGAGGATAGAAACGGATGTTGTAATTGACCGCAGTGATTAATTCCGGATGTTTGCGGGCCGCTGCGACGAGGGATTTCGTCTCGGATGTCGTCATGGCCAGCGGCTTTTCGCAGATGACGTGTTTGCCAGCTTCCAGGCAAGCCAGAGTCTGGCTGACATGCAATCGGTTGGGTGAAGCGAGATGAACCACATTCACCTCGCGGTCGGCCAGCAGTTCCGGCAAATCGCGGTACCCCTTGGCCAGCCCCAGATCCTGGGCCGCTTTTTGCGATTTCTCCGGCGAAGACCCCAGGATACCGCTTACGCGCACCCCGAGACGCCGCAATGCCTCCAAATGAACCGGACCGATAAAGCCTGTCCCCACGATGGCCGCCGATATTTCACCCAGTTTTTTCACTTTTCCTTTGCGTGTTAAAATTTTGCGTGGGGACAACCTTAGGGCATCTCCATCCCGTTTTCCAGTTCAATTCCAAAGGGATAATCGCACGACCAACAGGGCTTGAAGTCACGACAAAGGATGATGATGCTGAAATAGAAAAACAGCTTTTATATCCGCGCCGAAAAACTTCTCCACATGCGCGCTGGGAGCAAGCCAAGAATGATGAATCCAAGCTGGCTCATCACAAAAAGCATCAGCCATTTGAACGCCGCGTCGGTGAAACCATAGCTGTGCAGGCCGATGCCGAGCATGTTCACGCCGAACCACGACCAGCTTGTGACGACGTTTCCAAAAATTGCGCAGACGATAAGGCCGCGGTCACGAATCATCCCGCCCCAGCGCAAATGCAGAATGAGCGCGTTCCACAAAACGATGATGAGCGCGCCATTTTCCTTCGGGTCCCAGCCCCAGAACCGGCCCCATGATTGATCCGCCCAGATGCCGCCGAGCACCGTGCCGACAAAGCTGAAAAGGGTGGCAAAGCAGACGATGCCGTAAACCATCCTCGCGAGTGATTTGCCAGTCGCCTCATCGAGCGTTTTGGTGAACACACCGCGCAGGATGTAGATGAGCGCGAGGAATCCGGCCACAAACGTGCTGGCGTAACCCGTGGTGACCGCCACGACGTGCGTCGCCAGCCAGAAATTAGTGTCGAGAACGGCGCGCATCATCTCCATCGTATCGCCGTCCACCGCGAGATTTTGCGCAATGACCAGCGTGATGAATCCCATGCCCGCCGCCGCGACCGCGCCGATGCCGTTACGGTGGATTTTTTCCAGGACGAGTCCCAATACGACCGCACCCCAGCCGATAAAGATGGCCGAGGAATAGAGATTGGTCACGGGCGGACGACCTTCGAGCACCATGCGGTAAATCAAACCGGTCGTGTGAATGACGAATGCGAGACCGACGAGCCAGACAGCCGAGCGGCGCAGCGTCTCCGACAAATTAAACCACGAGCAGACGGCGAGGAGACCGGCGAGGACATAAATGACCAGGGCGGCATAGAACGGCTGCATCTGGTTAAAGAACACCTCAGCGCGAGCCTTATGCATCGCGGGGGAAAAATCGGGAACAAGCGACGAGCGATAATCGGCGAGCGCAGCATTGAATGCGGCGGGATCGCCCTTTTTGAAGGCATCGGCCATCGTGGCATAGGCGAAGATCGCCGGGCTGATTTTTTCGCCTTTTGTGGCGTTCAACAGGATTGTTCCCACGCGTTGCCAATTGCCGGAAGAATTTTGCGGCGGCACGACGAGCGGTGCGTCAAACTGGGACATCTCATCGAACAGTTGTACATTACCGGCAAAAGCGTTGAAGATCGCCTGGTCGAATTTCTGTCCGGCCTGCTGGGCGTGGATGGAGGCGATGCCAGCTGGAATTAGAGCTTCATAATCGGCGAGTTCCTGTTTCCAGTCGGGCACATCCTGTGGTTGGAGGGTGTTTTTGAGTTGCTCGTAAAGCATCAACCGTTCGAAAACTTTGACCACAGCACGCTCATAGGCACTGCGTTCCACCGACTCGATTTTTTGAATGCGCTCGTTTTCCTTGTTAATCAAATCGAACGACGGCGCGATCTGGTTCCAGGAATAATGTTTGCCGTCCTGTTGCTGCGCGGGATTACCCTCCGGCAACTTGAGTAGTGTGATGAGATCGGAGTTATCCACGCGAAAGACGGGCCACGCATCGGCCACAGCGGGATTCATCATCACATGGATGAGCCATTCGTTGGCGGAGATGATTTTTGGATTTTGATCCCAGTCCTTCCACGGTTCGGTATTGAGTGTTTGCTTCTCGCGGATTTCCAGCAGGGAATTTCGCGCGAGGGAATCCATCGGCTTCAGTCGTCCATTGAAAACGAGAGGCAGCTTGGCAAATTCGTTAAAGGCAAAACCGGTATCGCTTGGTGGATAGAGCGTGCTCAGGAACCATGCGGCGCATGCGGCGGTCAAAATCAACGGCAGCCACGGCTTCATGCTTTTCATTTCATTCTCCTTTTCGACAGAAAGCCGACGAGGTGGAACATGAATTGAGTCACAAGCCCGAGGGCGACCAGCGCACAACCGACGTAAGGTGTCAGCCAGCTTGGATTGTGCACGACTTGCAGCGTTGACGACGACAGGCGCCCGGCCTGGCGCGCTGCCTGGCCCGCGTCCATTTGATACTGGTAAAATGTCAGTCCGGCATAGCGCAGGGGATGGTTCATGGAGATTTCCACTTCGCGGTTCTCGCCCGTCTGCGAATTGCGCAATTGGACACGGCTGCGGAAATCCTTTGGAATCTCCGTGCCTTCATAGACAGTGTGCGTCGCTTTCAACAATTCCAGCGAGAAGGGGTAATAAACCCGTTCTGGCCGCAACGCGAAAGTGAATTTCTTTCCATTGGCTTCGATGGATTGCGGCTGTGTCAATTGACCGATGATTTTTTGGGTCATCTGGGCGCCCAACTGTTGCATGTAAGTTTGCCGCAACGCATCCACCATTTCGTCATCACTTGTCCAACCGGAAACCACCCAGTCGCCGAGTGAACCGTTCTTGCCAATGATTTCGATCAGGGCCGTTGGCACGTTTTTTTCGTCGGGATTTTTTGTTTCGGCAGCGAGGCTGAAGTCGAAACTGGAGGCGACGCCATTACTCGTTAGCGGCGGCTCATTTTTCATCATTGGCGCACGGAATGATGACTCGGAATTTTTCCAAAAAGTTTTCACATGAATGGTGAAGGGAAGATTCGTATTCTGGATGTCGCCGCCGTTCATGAGCTGATGCCCGGCAATGGCGACAATCTCCTCACCGTCCGTACCGGAATCGCTGGTGAAGGCCAGTTCGTAATTGCGCATGCTTTCGGCATACGATTTCGTTTCGCCTTCGACAAAGCGTATCTGCGATTCATGCGCCAGCATGTCAGTGGCAAGTTGACCAACGAGAAGCAGGATGACGCCAGAGTGTACGAGCTGAATTCCGATCTTTTTTGTGCTGAGTTGAAAGCGATAGAGGTGCGCGGCAACGAGATTGAGCAACAGCATCGTGCCGATGAGGTAGCCGCCGGGCAGGAGGAGCGGAATATTATGGCCGAACAAATCGAATCCAAAAATAATCCATTGGCGGAAATAGCGCGCCTGCGCGTTGTAAAGCCCCTCGTCCACCTGCGCCAGGGTGCCGATGAATACGAGCAAAATCGCAAACGCCAGCAAAACAACCGTGAGTCGCAGCGAGATGAAGATTTTAATCAGCCGGTCAACGAGCGTTCGCATAATTGGCCGACTGAATAAATTTCACGAAGGCATCCTTCTGTTGTGCCACGACTGGCTCGGCACCCATCAATTTGTAGAACCATGTCTGACCATTCTGTGATACAATCACGCCGACGAGTCGCGTATGTGCGCTGGTTTTGGAGTCCACGCCCGTGAAATCGACCAGCGTTGCCTTGCCTCCTGGCACATCCAGCGATTGCGCGATTTGACTCAGGTCATTTTCACCAGCCGTGCCCAGCCCGAGCTGTCCGCGCCAACGGTTCACATTCGCCAGCAAACCGCCGCCTTCACCGCCCATCGCGGCCACGTTTACCTCCGCCTTCGCGCCGTTTGTGCCGGAAATGGAAAATTCAGCGAGAAGAAATTGCGCGGGCGGCATCGATTGCCAACCGGATGGAACTGTCCAGATTGAATCTGCATTTCCGCCTTGGGTTACCGGAGCGGCGGCCATTTGTGCCGGTGCATTTTCCACAAACGAAACGGATTTTAAAAATTGGAGGAATTTTTCTTTTTGCGAGATGACGAAAACATCCTCACCGCTCATTTTGAAAAACCAGCTCATCGTGCCACGCGTCAACATCGCCACCAGAATCCGTTGTTGGAATTTTCCGATCATTGGCTGTTCGCTGACGAAGTTGAAAAGTCGCCCCTGTTCCGTACCAATGGCAATCGACTCAGCCTGTTTGATGGCATTTGGATCGGACGTGGCTGGCAATTGCACCTGCGAGCGCCACATGTTGACCAATTCCAGGTCACGTCCGACGATGGGCAGAGGAATGGCCGACACATCCGCAGATTGCCCCTTGGGGCCGACGACTGCGAAGCTGGCGACACGCATTTCACTCAGCGGTTTTTCCTGCCAGCCATCGGGTAATCGATATTTAAGTTGCGGGATGGATATTGCGCTGGGTGGTGGAGAGTCCATTCCCGGCTGTGCCACTTCGGGTGTTGCGACTGGTGCGGCTTGCGATGGCGAAGAGTCTTCCTTCGGGACGTGATAAACCCTGGCTTCGTCACGTTTACAACCCGCAAGCGCTGAAATTAAAATGAGGCCTGCCGCCAAATGCCAAAGTTTTGTCTCTCTCATTTTGAAACGGCTCCAGTATGGCAATTGATACAGGAGAATTCCAGATAGGGCGCGTCAATATGGACAAAATCGGTCCCGTCGGTGTTAAGTTGCTTCAATTGGTCACCACTGCCTTGCGCGAGAATGGTGTGGCACTGATTACAATTGTCAGCGGGAATCATCTTTTTTCCATCATCGGTTTTGTGATTGCCGTCGTGGCAACGGAAACAGCCAGCCGAGATCTTATGGCCGATGTTGTCGGGGTGCGTACGCCAATCGGTCTTCATTTCCGGGAAAAAGTTATCGCGATAAAGTTGCTGGGTCTCGGCAACAAGTCCGTCAACGCTCGCCAACTGCGGATAAGCGGTATGCAGGTTGGATGCGATTTTTTGCATCGCCTCATCGGTGGTCTGGTAGGGCGCGATCAGCGCTGCCACGACATTGGCTTTCACCGAGGGCACCGAATGGTCGATCAGGCCGGCGGTAATGGCCGTATCGGTGGCTTCATTGGGGGAAAGAAAACGATGCGATGGCTGGCTGTGGCAGTCCATGCAGTCCATGGTGCGTATCTCAAATTTAGCCGGGTCATCGTGAAATTTTTTGTCCCGGTAGACCGTGGTATTTCCCGTCGCAATATTGGTGACTCGCACCCACGGGATGACCTGCCGTTGTGCGTCAGTGGCAATGTATTCGACTTTTTCGCCCTGGCTGACGTGCCAGTGGATGCCGCTGGGAGGGCCATTGTCGCCGCCGCCGCCAACCTTCAACAAGAGCCGCACGGCAAATGGCGTATTGGTTGCGTCGGAGAGGTAGTGATAGTAGGTGCGATCAATACTGCCGATAAATCTTTCCGGCCAATGGCATTGTTCGCAGGTGTCCCGCGCAGGACGCATATTTTTAACCGGTGTTTCAATGGGGCGTGGAATGTTGCCCGTCACCACGTCAACCAGCTGGTGAACGCCATTGAGCTTGCTCCGCACGTACCATTCGGCGCCAGCCCCGACGTGACAATCGACGCAGGCGACGCGTGCGTGGGGCGAATGTAGATATGCCGTATATTCCGGATGCATGGGAACGTGGCACGATGTGCCACAAAACTGGACGGAATCGGTATATTGGTAGGTTTGATAACTGCCAAATGCTGTCGCCAGCAAAAAAAGCAACGCGCACAGGGCGAATCCAACCAGCAATCTGCGATCACGCGGACGCGTCAGGTCGATGTGAAGTCGTGGGGAAACTTTTTCGTATCGCTGTGCCCATAGGCCGACGAAAATCAGGAGCAGCCCGGCAAAAAAGCAGAGGGGCGCGACTACATAAACCAGAATCCCCATGTAGGGATTGCTGTGGGGCAGGAACAGCTCAATGGCAAAGAGCAGCAGGAAGGCAAAAATGCTGCCCATCGCGAATACCGCGCCGATGAGGCTGATCCAGTTTTGGAGCAGCTTGGGAAAGCGGGTTGGCGCGGTATTTTCGTTCGGCTCCGGGGAACTCATTGAGCGATTTATTCAGGGCATCACATTTTTGCTTCGCCCATGGGCCGAATTTGAAAAATGTTCCGCAATATTTATTTGAAGGAATGAACTTGCGCCACCAAAGCTTTGATATCGTCAGCGCTGAGCTTGTCGGCGAATGCCTTCATTTTTTCCGTGCCGTTTTCAGTGACTCCTTCTTTGATGACTTTGGTAATTTGCGCATCGGTCAAGGAGGCTTTACTTAAGTCTTTGATGCCCAGCTTGCGCCCCATCATGGTGGCTCCTTTGCCATCCTTTCCGTGACAGGCGGCGCAATTAGTGCCCCATGCATCTGCTGTAGCCCGGGTGGACCAACCAGCCAGGCAGATCAATAGTAACGTACAGACGGTTATTCTAGATGAGTATTTTGTTTTCATAAGTGTGTGTTTGGAAGGCATTGCATTTTTATCGAACCAACCCGTTTTCAGGGAATCTTTTAGAATCGGAGCTGCGTGCTCATATAAACAAGCTGCGCGTCATAATTGTTTTGTCCACCAGAAGTTTGATCGCGGTTGCGGTAAAAACCGTATTTCAAGCTGACTTGAACTTCTTTGCTCAGTTGTCGCGTAAGAGTGGCAGTGACACTGTTTTCCTGCGCACCGGCACCGAAAGGCAGGCTGGTGGGCGCATTGTTCACATAATTCTCGGCGTTATAATAGGAGTATTGTAACTGGAGATGGGTCTTTTCGTTAAATTCATATCCGGCACTGGCGTCCACGGTCCAATAATTATTCGAGCCGTTGAGAACGAGATTGTTGATGCCCGCCGAACCGGCCACTGGCGTCTCCAGGGTGTTCAACACGTAGCTGCCACCTAGCTGCAGGTATAAGCAGGCCAACGGTGTCCATGTGGCGCTTTCATTGATAACATGATTGATGATAGTGGCGCTTTCGACTCCCCCAACTTGCGTCCCACCATTCGGAAGTCCCCAGGTATCGACAGTCGAAAACTGGAGATCATAGCGCGTGATCAGCGACAGGGTGCTCAAGGCCTGCCAGGTGGCGCGAATATTCATATCATCCGTCGAGAAATTTTGCTTCCACAGATAGCCTGGATACTGAACCAACGTAGGATTCAGATTATTGGTGTAATTGTAATCGTGAAGCTCGTGATAATATTGCGTCCCAAAATTCAACTGAGGAAGGGGGTACCAGTTGGCACCGAAGGTAAATTTCAACCCCAGCCTACTCCAGTCTTGATCGAAATTAACCTGATTAAGAACCGGATTTGAGTTCCATGACTGGTTGCCCCAGTCCTCCGAACTTTCAACGCCCGCATAGAAAGACCAATCGCGCAAACCAGTGTAGCGGGCCTCCAGGCTTTCCGTTACGTCCATATACCAGTTGTTCATATTGGCAGATTCACTGACTGAAGCGAAAGTTCCTCCATGACCACTGGTGTTATTGAAACTATCCGTAAGGCTGCTGCCCTCATATTCAAAGCGTACGGCCGGAACAAAAACCAAGTCCTTGATGGGCGTCAGCATCAAATTCATATTGCCAACATAGTCCTTCGTATTACCGCCGCCATTAAGGTTGACGAAGCCTGAACCATTATTAACAAAAGTGGTGGAAAGTGGCGTGTTGAAAGCGGGCCCATAAATCCGGTTACCAGACATTTCGGTATCCATTGTGGTCACGGAAAAACCAGTCGAGTAGGTGACCATCTTATCGAAGGCTGTCTCAGTGGAACCGTGGACGGTGAATAAATCGTTCTTCTCGAAATTGCGTTGCGTTATAAAAGCGTGCGCAGCCTGGTTGGGAGATTGATTCAAATAGGTCGAATCATCGCTGCGATCAATTTCGTAGCGCACTCCAAGGTCGGCATTGGTGCTGTCTATCTTGTCTTTTACGTCGGCCATGAAGATGTGGCGCGTCTCATCAATTCCCTGGAAGCTTGGCACGATCCTAGTTTGGGTTCCGCCGGGAATCAGGGTGGTCTGGCCCCACGAAGTCGAATCCATCTGTCCCTCGCGGGAATTGTATTCGTAACGGAAAGTGAAAACCGGCAAGTCTGGCAAAGTCAGCCCGGCTTCAACCCACGCATTGCGGCGGTCGATGTAGAGTTCGTTGTCGTAGGGCTGAAATGAAAGACTGTTTAGAGGGTAAAATCCACCCGTACCGTCATACCAGGTGCGATATTCGGTGAAACCAGCGCGGACATAGCCCAGTTTCTCGTCCGTTAAATCCAGCTTAAGGTCGTAATCATGGTTGCCGAATATTCCGTGGCCATCGGCCGTGAATGTTCCATCTTTTCCCACGAGTATCTGCCCATGGAAATCCTCCAAGCCTCCAAACGGCCCGGTGGTGGTGTCATGTTGATGCTTGAATTGTCCCTTGTCGCCATTAACAAAAGTGCCGCCCACTCCGAAGGTCACCCAATTGGTGAGATCAGCCGAAGAGCTGGCAGAATCTGTTGTGCTCGCCGGAACTGGAGCATCCGTTTTTGCGGCGGGTGCCGCTGAAGATGCTGCCGGAGGTGTTGAAGCTGTTCCTGCGGGAGATCCTTCCAGCGCTGGAGCAGCCGTTACGCTTGGCGGCGTGAGCACAAAGACCAAGCCAACGGTTATCGCCAGATACCGGAATGTATTGTGAAGTTTGAAGGGTGTTTTCACAAATTTTTCCGGGTGTGGTTAACTAAAAACGCAAATGTGGACTGACTTGTGAGCCATGAATGGCTTCATGACACCCCGCGCTCCAGCAGGTGCCGCGGCTTAAAAACGTGGTGTGATTGACATTGCCGATAAAGACGGCGCCCGTGGCTATCTGCTTTTGGAAATGGCAACGCAGACACAGCGTCTGGTTGCGCGCAATCAACAAGCGCGCATTAACGCTGCCATGTGGGTTATGGCATGTGGTGCAACCTTCGCGCATCGCCTCATGCTGAAACATGAATGGCCCCTGCTGTGCCGTGTGGCACTTGGTGCACACTTCGTTAGGCGACATGAGTTCCGTTCCGCCACCTTTAATCACGGAGTCTTTGTGCGGATTGTGGCAATCGACGCAACTTATCTTGCCTTCGAGAACAGGATGATGCGACGGCAGATTGAATTGCCCCTTCTTGTCCAAATGACATTGGAAACAGGTCTCAGGCGATTTGCGCGGGTTAACGATGGTGTTGGGGCCGCCGCCTGATTGAACGTGCAGGCTGCCGGGACCGTGACACGATTCACATCCGATATTCTTGGCGTTATCGCCCGGTGCCTTCAAATGAAAGTGGGTCGCCGTATGAAAACTATGAGCGATTTCTTGATGGCAGGTTTCGCATGCCTCTGAGCCAACAAAAGTGGCTCCAGGAATTTGCGGAGGGGCCACCATCTGTGTTCCCCCCATGCTGGCGCATGCAACCACGCCAAGGCTAATCAGCGTACCCAGCAGCAGAAACAGAACCCAACGCAAGCGACCTTCCTGCCGAATAACGACTTGGTGGAATTTGTTGCTTAAATTTTGTTTCAAAATAAAAGGGTCTTCGACAACTTTTTCAATCCAACCATTCTTTATCATACGGACTACACCATGATAATAGCTACGTATATCTTCAGCCCCGACTTATTATAGATTATCTAGCATGAGCATTTTATGCCATCTCCTGTGCGTGATTATGAGGTTCAGTATTAAATTCACAATGAATTAAGCTTAGCTTTTCTTGGCATTTTATAGACATCTATTGCCAGCAAGATCGGTCATACCAAGGACTAAAGATGCTTGTCTCAAGGGCATCATGGTGGCTTGAGGTTTTATATTCCCTCGTTCAAGACATCGAAGCTATGGGTCTTCTTCGTGCAATCTCAAAACTGCACAAACTCAAATAATAAATAAAGGTTGAGAGGAGCCTTCCACATGACCAGTGCAATTAATTCAAAATGGCCATGACTTCCAACAATTTTGAGGCTGCAAACTCCTTCAGAGATAAAAGAAGCTGGGCGACCAACGGGACTCGAAACCGTTAGATGAGAGTCGGGTGACGAGCCTTCATCCAAGCCTCAACATCAATATTGAATTGTTGGACTGCCTTGAGCAATCCATCAGCATCGGTGTCGCTCACGCCACCCGCGAAATCGTATTCGCATCCGTTGCGCTTCATCCGGCAGCCATCAAAATAGGTCGATAGCGTCGTAAAGGTCGGATCGGCCTCTTGTAGGGCCAAAAACGTGTTGTAATGGCCTCCGAGCGATTTTGGTCGGTAGCCTTCTGACCGGACAAGTATCAGCGACAATGTCCGTGCGGCATCGTAGGCCATGACGAATCGTGCATCCGCTGACAGGCCAGCCGCGACGGCATCTTGCAGACTCCGAGTCACTATCGAGCGCAAATTGTCCAACTCCGCCTTGCTGGTGGGCTCAGCCGTGACGTACCGGCCCAGCAATTTTGCCCAACTCATCCTGATTACCTATCACAAACAGCTTTGGCTTGTCCAATACCCGCGTCAGGAAATGATCTTTCGCTTTTTGCTTCTTCTCGAATTCCGCCGGGGTGTAGACAGTCGGATTGATTGCCCGGCCAAGAAGCTCGTGCGCGTGACGAAATGGTACCACAAGCTCCATCGGTGACACGGTGCCGACCACCATCAGGTCGATGTCGCTGTCACTTTGCTCACTGCCGTTGGCGATAGATCCGTAAACAAAGGCAACCCGTAGCTTTGACGCCAGGGGCTTCAAGGTGTCCACCAAGACATCCACGAGTCCGGCCGTTTTCAACATCAAGCCGCGCAGGTCAGAAAAGAGTGGCGAGTCCACATTGGCTTGATAATAAACCATCCGTCCCTGTTGGTGTGTCTTCAGGATTCTCGCTTCGGAGAGATTCTGCAACTCGCGTTGCAGGCTGGAGGACGGTACGCCCAGCCGACGTGCCAATTCCGAAACGTACCAAGCCTTCGCGGGTTGCACGAGCGTAGCCGCCAAAATCCCCTGGCGGGTCTTCGGGAGCAAAGCATCAAGTGGTCGCTTGTTTCGCATATTGCGTAAATACTAACGCATTATGCGTAAATGACAAGGGTTGAGTTTGTCATAAGCACCGTCCAACGGGTTACTACATTTATGGACTACCACGCTTGCGGTGGTAGAAAATACCTTGATATACCTAGTTGCATTAGGTAATGTGAAATTGTCATGATTTCTCGTGAACTTATAGCCGCTTCGACAGAACCGCTCGTGTTATCGCTATTACAACGAGGTGAAAATTACGGATACGCCATCGCTGAAAAAGTCAGGACGTTTTCCAAGGGTGAAATGGAATGGACGGAAGGCATGCTTTATCCCGTGTTACATCGTCTTGAAAGACGCGGCCTTCTGAAATCACGATGGGAAGCCGTCAATGGTGAACGTAAACGCCGTTATTACTCGTTAACCGCCAAAGGCCGCGAATCTTTGGGAAAGCGTCGTCAGGAGTGGCTTGCAGTACACGAGACCCTGACTGAAGCCTGGGGTGCCTGATATGTTTGATCTTGAGCAGAGCCTTCGCCAATGGCGGCAGGAGATCGAAGCGACACTGGCTTTTTCAAGCGAGGAAATCGACGAGTTGGAAGATCATCTCCGTTTTTCCGTTGATGCCAAACTCAAGGAGGGACTGACGCCGGAAAACGCTTGGACTCGCTCCTTGGGCGGGCTTGGCCCCGCGTCTGCACTGGCGCTTGAATTTGCCAAAGACAAACTCATGCCTGCATTGTGGCGCTTACTCATTGCGTGGTGGAGGCCCGCACTTCTTCTCTTTCTTTTCGGTCTCACCTTTTCTTTTTGCGTCCAACAAGGCTATCAGGAAGCTCAGCCAGGATATATATTTGATCCGTGGGTATCTGAGCCAAAGCTATGGGGAATGGCATGGGTCTGCCTGGTAGCCACGCTGATTTTGTTACCAGACAAAGCGCAAAAAAATGCTGTGCTGGCCGGTATTGGGAATGCCTTCTGCCTCATCCCTCTCCTGCACATTCTCTTTTACAATCCGCTGACCGAAAAAATCATCGGAACGGGGTGGGGTCACATGGCCGCATCTTTTGGCTGGCTTCCGATTTCCCTGAGCTTGATCTGCCTTCTTGTTTTGAATGTGTGGTGGTGGAAAAGAAATGCGGCTAATGAAGAAATTTCCGTGCTGTTGGCCGTGGCAGGGACGCTCATTCTGGTGCTTGCGCTATCGCCTTTCGTTGGCGAGGGGATCGGGAACCTGTCGATTCGCGAAGTCTATCACATGCCAACCGCCTCAGAGGTTACCTTCACCGGTAATATTCAAAGTGACTTTCTAAAGTGGAAATTTGTGGATGTGCTGATCGTCTCGGTTATTTATATAGCGAATATCCTCCCTTTCGGGTTGGCTCTTTTGATTTGCGCGGGAATTTTTATAATTCGCGGACTTGCTCGGAACAGGGTCATAAAAGCTCCGATGCGCAATGAGATATTTCCTTCGTTACCTACCCTGCCGTGGCTCATGGCGCTTGTTGGAAGCGGCTTCTGCTGGGTCTTGGGCAGTTTCCTCGAACCGCCCGTTAGTCAAAATCTTCGTCAGGCAGAGAAGGCCGTTTTTCATCCCAGCACTAATTACGGTGGATTGGAAATCATGGTTCTTTTATCCGCTCTTTTCTTTTTCATATGCGGATACGAATTGACTAGAAAACTCGCACGAGCCTCGCGTATCCGTCTGTTTTATGCAGCGATGCTGGTGACTTTTGAATTGGTTATGGGCTTGGGACTTCTTCCACTATTCCCTGCTTTACCTTCTGATAGTCCGCCGACGGTGTCCGCCGAACCCGAATGGCTTACCTGGCTCCTGGGCCTCGCCGTCCTGCTGATGGCTTTTTGCCAAACTTTCCTTATGATACGCAAACTTCGCCATCAAGTTGGGGTGATCAGTCTTTGGAAGTTTGAAGGCAGGAATCTCCTTGAACTCGGACTTACCCTCGGCTTGATCTTCGCCGGCTCCGGGTTGATTTTGTATATGGTCGCCGTCGTTATGGCTTTTGAAAGCACCTCTGTCATTTCCGCCATGATCGCTTGGGGAAATTCAATTAAAGACCCAGCCGTAAATCATTTTTATCCTCAGATATATGGCACGCCGGATCATCTTGCTTTTTGGGTAACCTCCGGGATCGGCTATCTTTCCTTCTGCCTTGCTGCCGGACTCGGTGCTGTCATCGTCTTGTCCGCGCTTGAATTCATTCGTTTCAATAGCTTCCGTCTTTATAAAATCCGAAAGGCCAGACAAGGATTGGCTGAAACTTTAGTGCTTAGCGAATAGGCGAGCATACAAAGCCGTCGTGGACGGTCAGTACAAAAGGGCCACTTGCTCGATCTGGTAATATTCTTCGAGTGTTTGGGCGAAATGACGAACCACGCAATGGCTTCGGTTTCCGTAACGACGTGCCTCTGAAATAGGCTTTTATGATCGCCAACTGACCACAATCTGCCCACACTTTTGAAGGTGAAAATCTCTTTAGAGGTAAAAGAGGGGGCGACCGACGGGACTCGAACCCGCAACAGCCAGTACCACAAACTGGAGCTCTACCATTGAGCTACGGCCGCCATTGGAAAACCCCACGCTATCGCATTTACTGCCGATTGACAAAAAAAAATCTGCAAAAGATCAAGACTGGCGGTTGAGGCCATTAACGGGTTAGGTTGAAGCGATGAAAGTGATCGGTTCCATGGCCGCGATGCAGCGGCAGAGCGCCATCTGGATGCGTTCGGGTGAGGTGGTGGGGTTTGTGCCGACGATGGGCGCGCTCCATGAGGGACATCTCACGCTCATTCGTCGCGCTCGCGCGGAATGTCGTTGCGTGGTCGTGAGCATCTACGTGAACCCGACGCAGTTCGGGCCGAAGGAAGACCTGGCCCGCTATCCACGCCCACGGCACCGCGATCTGGCTCTCTGTCGTGCGGCAGGTGTCGATTTAGTCTTTGCGCCGGCCAATCTCTATTTACCCGATCACTCGACCTTCGTGGAGGAGAACCATTTTTCCCAGGGACGATGCGGTACTTCGCGCCCCGGCCATTTTCGGGGTGTGGCCACGGTCGTATTAAAACTCTTCAACCTCGTGCATCCGACGCGGGCCTATTTCGGGCAAAAGGACGCACAGCAGGTCGATGTCATTCGTCGCATAGTGCGCGATCTGAATGTCCCCGTGAAATTGATTGCCGTGCCGACCGTGCGTGATTCCGATGGCCTCGCACTTAGTTCGCGCAATCGGTACCTCTCACCGGAGGAACGAACCATCGCGGTGAAATTCGCCCGGTTGCTTCAAGAGGCAACGAAGCAGAAAGCCAATCAAGCCGCATGGCTTCGTCGCCAACTGAAGCGTCTTGCCGGTTTGCGACTCGATTACGTCGAGATTGCTGGGGGGCGTCTCTGCGTTGCGGTCTGGGTCGGGAAAACACGACTGATCGACAACGAACGCCTGCCATCATCGGGCTAGACAAGTATTTCCAGGCACATACGCTCGCAAAAAATGAAGCCCTCCCATTTTTCCCGCCGTCAATTCCTTGGTATCGCCGGGGGTGCGGCTGCAAGTTGCGTTGCGCCTGTTGTCGCTGCCCAAGTCACCAACAGTCCGGTAACCGCTCGCAAGCCGGTATTACATGTGGGTGACTTTAAAAAAATTTACGATCCCTCAATTGGAGAGAAAGAGAAATGGTACATCAATGACCACACCTTCATCCGCGCCGAGGACGGGCAGTGGCATCTCTTCGGCATAACCCATCGGGAGCCAGCCGCTCCGCTAGACGAGAAAATTTTTGCTCACGCCACGGCTCCCAATCTCATGGGGCCTTGGACCAGGCAGGATCCCATTTTGCCAGCCAACAAAAGCGCAGGGGAAACACATGTCTGGGCTCCCTATGTGTTGCGGAACGACGGCTCTTACTGGATGTATTATTGCGGTGGAGGGGTGAGTGATAAAGGCGGGGAGGATCACGCCAAATATCGCATTCACCTCGCGACCTCGACGGATCTTTTCCATTGGGAACGGAGTTCTGCCAACCCGATGGTTGTTGATGGCTATGACGCTCGCGACCCGATGGTTCTCAAGGTCGATGACCAATGGGTGCTCTATTACACGGCCACGAGTACTCCGCATGGTGGAAATCATACGGTGGAGTCTGTTACCAGCCAGGACCTCACCCATTGGTCGAATAAAAAGGAAGTCTTCCGCCATCCTGAGGTTGGTACTTATGGCGGGCCTACGGAATCGCCCTTCGTGGTCAGTCGAAACGGAAAACACTATCTCTTTGTTTGCACGAATGCTGGCTACAACCAGTCGGCGGTTTATGAAAGCGATTCACCGTTTCATTGGGACATGGCAAATGAGGTCGGAAAATTTCCCGCCCATGCCGCCGAAATCATCCAGACTCCCGAGGGGAAATGGTATGCCTCCCGCGCCGGTTGGGGACAGGGTGGCGTCTATCTGGCGGAACTCAACTGGGAGACGTAAGAGTTTTAAGAGAGGTCTCCACCGGTTAACAAGATCGGGTTGCGAGCGGATAGCGGATGCGGTTGATAGGAATGAAGCGCCTCTGTGCCGTGCAATCGCGCGCGAGTATAGAGATCCCATTGACGGGTAAAAACTTTGTCCCAGGAAAAGCGGGCATGGACGAGCCGGGAAGCCTCGACACCGAGCGCGGCAAGATCGAGTTTTTCAAATCGTTCGATGGCATTGGCCAGATCAACCGGCTCATTTCGCTTCGCCCATTGATCGATCCCCACCATGATATTGGCGTCCATGAAGCTGCCGCGAATGCCTACGCAGGGCAGTCCGCAGGCCTGTGCTTCGAGGACGACGAGACCAAATGTTTCGCAAACGCCGGGATGGATGAAAAGATCGGCGGCATGGTAATAACGCGCCAGTAGATCGTTGTCTTGAATGTAGGAACGCCAGGTGAGCGCTCCGGTACGATGACGTGTTGCGGGCAAAACGCGGCGTAAAGGACCGTCGCCGACAATGACGAGATGGTAGGTGTTCGGATGTCGGGCATGGAGCACTTCAAAAGCGGCCAGAAGCATCTCGATATTTTTCTCCGGGGAGAGACGGCCCACGTACAGCAGGATTTTTTTGTCGCGGGGAAGTCCCAGTTCATCGCGTAACGTGTCGTCACTGGAAACAGGTCGAAACGCCTTGGTATCGACACCGAGATTGAGCGTTACCGTGTTCGTCACACCCCAGCCGTAGAGAACCTGGCGAAGGTGTTCCGAGGGCACCAATGTTGTGTTGAAAAGACTGTAAAGCCGGACGATATAATCCTGCGCATAACTGAGCACGGCATCACGCAGCCAGGAACCTCCGTATTTAAGAGCAGTGCGCAGGTAAGCTTCCGGAAAATGCGAATGATAGAAACCAAAGACCGGCGCATGCAATTGATGACCGGCGCGCAGGGCAGTCCATGCGAGATGGTAAGGATCACCCGATTCGATCACATCAGGCCGTATCTCATCGAGAAGATCAAGGACGAGCCTCGTATTCAGGATCAGCCGGTAACGCGAGGGATATCGCGAAAAGAAATCGAGCCGGGGCGAGCGAATGGTGTGGAGATGAAGCCGTCCTTCGCGTTCATAGCGGGTCTCATTTCCGGGTACGATGAGGTGGTGCTCGTCGCACGTGTGTTCGACAACGTGGCGACGCTTTTCCGAGATATAGCGTTTCACCCCGCCGCTGACGGGCGAGTAAAACTGGGTGACATCACAAATCTTCATGTCGCCACCGTGACAGGCTCAATGCACATCCATCGGCCCATCGGTTTTTAAGCGTTTTTCTTATTACTTTTTCCGTTGATATCGAAAAGGGAGGAAACCGATTCACCACCATGAATGCGTTTGATGGCCTCGCCGAGTAGGCTGGCCACGCTGAGCACCGTCAGCTTGAACCCGGGAATCGGGCGGACGATCGTGCTGTTGGTGGTGACGAGTTCGTCGATAGCCGATTCCTGCAGGCGCTTGTGCGCGATGTCCGTGAAGAGGGTATGGGAAACCGCAGCGATGACGCGTTTGGCGCCATGCTCCTTGACCAGCTTGGCTGCACCGGTGAGGGTGCCGGCGGTTTCGGTCAAATCATCGACGAGCAGGATGTCCTTGCCCTCGACATCTCCGACGAGATATTGCGATTCGACCGAAGTCGGGCTGGTGCGCCGCTTGGCGACGATGGCCAGTCCCGTGTTGAGCAGTTGGGAATAGGCGGAGGCCATTTTCATGCCGCCGACGTCGGGAGAGACCACGAGTAAATTATCCAGCTTCAGTGAGGCGAGGTAGCGATAGAGAACTGGTGCGGCGTAGAGGTGATCCACGGGAATATCAAAAAATCCCTGAATTTGTTGCGCGTGCAGATCCATGGTCAGTACGCGATGTGCGCCGCTGGCCACGAGGAGATTGGCCACGAGTTTGGCAGTAATCGGAACGCGAGGCTGATCCTTGCGATCCTGCCGGGCATAGCCGTAAAAGGGCATCACGGCAGTGATGCGATGCGCGCTGGCCCGTCGCGCCGCATCAATCATAATGAGCAACTCCATCAAATTCTGGTTGGTCGGCGGTGCCGAGGGCTGAACGATATAGATATCGCGTCCGCGAATATTCTCGTTGATTTTAACGAAGGTCTCGCCGTCCGGGAAGGAGTTGACCGTGGCCTGGCCAAGGGGGACTCCGACATAGTCGGCAATTTCCTGGGCGAGGGCGGGGTTGGCGTTTCCGGTGAAAACCTGCGGGCCGGTATTATCCATAGCCCGTGAAGTGTGCGCGTTGTGCGGCAGTTGCGGCAAGCTAGAACTCACCTTTTTCGTGACGATTGGTTTTTTTGAGAGATTTTGGTAAATTTCAACCATGTCCGACTCTGTTCCCACGGCAAAGCCCTCTTCCCGGTGGTCCTGGTATTCGCCGATCACACTGCTCAAGCGATTGCTTGTTTGTCTTTTGATCGGGTACGTGATTATTTGCGCCTATCTTTACCTTGAGCAGACCCGACTTATTTATCCGGGATCCCTGAAAGGCCACATTGAGCCTCAAAAAGCGTTACTCCGGGCTAAAGCTGCCGGATTGGTGCCTTGGAATGATTCCGTTAACGGTTCGTTCATACTCGAAGGTTATATCCGTCCCAGTTTCACCGGGCCGACATCGCGTGGCACCATCATCTTTTTTCATGGCAATGGCGAATGGTGCGTGGATCGAACATGGGATGCTGATGCCATTGCCCGTCGGGGTTTCCGTGTTTTTCTTTACGAGTATCCCGGTTTTGGAGGAAGACCCGGCATCCCCAGTGAAACCGCGATTGTGCCGGATGCCCGTGCCTTGATCCGTTCCCTGGATCAAGCGGGTTATGGGCCCATCTACGTCTGGGGTGAGTCGCTGGGAACAGGAATTTCTGCGGCTGTTTGTGCAGATACGACCCTGCCCGTCCATGGCCTTGCGCTCCTGATGCCCTGGGACAATCTCGCGAACGTGGGGCTATCCATGTATCCCTGCGTTCCGGTCAGGTGGCTGCTTGTCGATAAGTACGATTCCATCGCCAATCTCGAGCACTTCAAGCATCCGGTCTGCGTTATGCGCGGTGACCGGGATGGAGTGATTCCACCGTCGCTCACGCTTAATTTCTTTGCGCATCTGTCGAACCCCAAAAAGATGATCCTCGAAAAGGGATTCGGGCATGGCAATTGGCCGCGTTCGCCCGAATTGTCATGGTGGGACGATGTCCTGAATTTTATCGCGCCGCCGGAGAAGGCGCTGGTTGGGAAGTAGGCTTCGGTTTCTTTTTTTCCGCTTCGAACAAGGCGAGTTCCCGTGCCGTGAGTTGCCGGGTCGGCACGGTATAATAGGTTTCATGGCTTTTGCCATCGGGGGCGATACCCTTGCTCACTGCGAAAAATGGCATCTCGGGCCAGTGGACGGCGATGGAGGTTGCCAGCTTCATCGGCAGAAATCCGCTGATATCCATATTCCCGAAAACACCGATGACCAGGCCATACATCGCCAGCGAAAGTGCCGGGATACCCCAGAATCGGTACGATTTGAAGATGGCGGGAACGCGCATGAGCTTGGAATATCCCTACACGGAAATTCGCTTTGTTGAAACCACGTTATTCCGAGTCTGGGATCATTCAACGCGCTGACACATGGCCGTCCCCGTAGAGCGCATTCATTTTTCCCTTATGAATGGGTAGGAAATCGGTGCAGAGACGGACGCGGGTATTGTTCATGGGAATTTTGACATTCGCATTCAGGTAAAGAATGGGCGTGGTCGTGGTATCATCGTCAAAGAGGGGATTCCATTGGTAGCTTGAGCCATATTGCGCGAAGCTGCTGGGCGAAGAACCCAAGTCAACGGGACACTTGATGGTGTCAGTAGTGATGCCATAAGCGGCCAAGGCACCGACGAGATTCGTGGCTCCGCTATTGGGAGGATAGACCGGAGCAGCGGCCTGGTCGATTTCCGGATATTCATTGTTATTATCTGCGGCAGCCTGGGATACCGCGATGCCGATCGAACGCAGATTAGCCGCGCACTTCAAACCGCGGGCTTTCAGGATCATCGTCTGTCCGGCAGGTATTAAGAGCGTGCTTAACAAGGCGATAATTGCCATCACGACAAGCATCTCCACCAGCGTGAAGGCAATGAGACGGTGCCTTCGTAAAAAAGATAACTTCATTGCTTTCCCTGGGCAGCCATGCGAACCGAAACCATCCGTTGCATCCGTTGCGCCCGTTGTTCGGGAGACATCCGTGACATGCGACCGCCGTCGGGATTATCCGCCATTCTTGCCTGCATGTGCTGGATTAGCATGGCGGGTTGTTGCTCGGGGGGGGCGGCTTGAACATCCTTTCGGAATTTGGCCTCCTGGTCGAGCTGGTTAAGCACACTGGCCTTGGCGCCATCGGGTAATCCATTCGCGGCGTTACGCATCCGATCATCCATCGTGCTCCAACCGGTATCTCCTGCAAAGTCACGTCTGCCGCCACCATCTCCCGCACCCCGCTGGCCGCGGACTCGCTGAAAGACGACATAGGCCTGCGTATACGCGCCGTGACTATGGCTTACGAAATTCTTGATGGCGCTGACGATGGAAGAACTGGGTGCTGGCGGATTGGCCACCGGCGGATCCCATGTCGAATTAGCCATGATGAAGATGTCTGCGGATTGGGCAAAAGCCTGCAGAAAACCCTGCACGGAGGTTGGAGGGCCGACCGGGGTTGGAGTTGCCGGAGTCGCCCCGAGTTGGTTGTTTCCGGCTTGAAGTGGCGTTGGGGTAGTTGGGTTGGTGCTGACGGGGATGACCACTTCTTTGAGTCCCGGCCATGTTTGCAGGCGTGGGTCGGCTACGGGCGGATCACTGTCGTCATCGCTGCCGGTGGCCAGCATCCCGAGCGTGGTGCGATAGTTGTAAGTCTTGAGATTATCGTCGGGTGTTCCCGTCTCAAAAGAGCGAATCTCTGCTTTTACATCGGCAGCGGTGGCGGCGACGAAAAAGGCCATGTTCCATTGTGCGCCGCCTCTGCCAAAACCGCCGCCTCTTCCACCAAAGCCGTTTCCACCAGGTGCGCCGGCAGGAGGCGCTCCGTTTCCCGCTTCACCGGGGTTTCCACGCCCAACATTTGGAGGGGGAGTGATATTGACGGCTAAACTTTCCAACGCCTCCGGCAACGGCACCTTATCGACATACATGCTTACTTTGGTATCGGGGTCGATATTGGTGTAGATCTTCACCCAGCCCTGCCACTCGATGCTTTTAATCACCTGGCTCAAAGGCTTGTTCTGTACCTTTACCGTGATGAGACCCCAGTCCGAAAAGAAATAATAGACGAAGTTCGCCAGCATGAGAAAGGCGATGATTGCCCCTGCGAGAGTATAGCGGTTACGTGGCATATTTAATTAGACCCCTGATAGCCCATAAAGGATTCTAATAATTTTTTTAATTACGGAATTGTAATGTCTGGAATGCTCAGTCACAACGACTTACTACAATTCCAGCAATTTTTGGTGAATTCCCCCGAACCCGCCATTGCTAAAGACTACCACAACATCGCCCGGTTTCAAAAGTGGGTTAAGTTTGGCGACAATGGCATCGGCATTCGATTCATAATAGGCAGGCACCCCCGCCGCATTGATGTCGGCGACGACTTGCTCGGGATGCAGCCGTTCATGGACGGGAATTTGTTCCAGCATCGCTACTTGGGCCACGAAAACGCCATCGGCGAGTGAAAGCGCCGCAGGCAAATCTTTTTGAAAGACCGCGCGCCGGGTCGTGTTACTTCGGGGTTCAAACAAGGCCCACAATCGGCGGTGAGGGAAACGTTGGCGCAACCCCTGCAAGGTTTCGCGCATGGCGGTGGGGTGATGACCGAAGTCATCAATGATGGTCACGCCGCGCACTTCGCCACGGATTTCCTGGCGGCGCTTCACGCCCTCAAATGTGGCCACGGCCTTGACGATTTCCGGCAGCGGAATCTGGTAAAAATGGGCGGCAGCAATCGCCATGGCGGCATTGCGGACATTGAACGTGCCCGACATTGGCAGCGTGAACTCAGTCTCAAACATCCGGAAAACCTGCATCTCACCCTCGGTCCGAACATCGTGGATCCGAACCGCGGCATTTTCCGAAAAACCGACTTCGAGGATGGGGGCGGGACTTTCCTTCACCACGGCGAGCGCGTTGGCGTCGTCGGCATTGACCAGCACCATGCCATTGCGCGGGACGATCCGCACAAGGTGCGAGAATGATTTTTGGATGGCCGCCAGGTTGTCGAAAATATCGGCATGGTCGAATTCGAGATTGTTGATGATGACCAGCTCGGGCAGGTAATGGAGGAATTTGCTTCGCTTGTCGAAGAAGGCGGTGTCGTATTCGTCGCCCTCTAAAATCCAATAAGACCCCGATTGCTTGGTGCAGCCCTGAGGCAGATTTTTCGGCAGCCCACCGATCAGATAGGAAGGCTTGCGTCCGGCATGTTCAAAAATCCACGCGAGAAGCGAGGTCGTCGTTGTTTTGCCATGCGTCCCGGTCACAACGAGGTTATGGGTCTTGCGCAGGAAATAGGTTTTCAACGTCTCCGGCAACGAGAGATAAAAGCGCTTCGCTTCGAGCGCCGCCTCCAGTTCGGGATTGCCGCGCTTGATCGTGTTTCCCACGACAAGGATCACATCCTCCGTGGGGAGATTTTCCGGGCGGTAACCAGCTTGGATGGTAATCCCCTTTTCCGCGAGGAAGGTTGACATGGGAGGATAGACGCTCTCGTCTGAACCGGTCACCGCATAGCCTTCGTCGCGCAACATGGCAGCCACCGCCCCCATGGCGGTTCCGCAAATGCCAAGAAAGTGAAACGCGCGTGGAGGTGCCTGAACCGGGGAGAGAGAAGGTGTTGCCATGACTGGCCGAATACCTTGTGGCGCAGCCCGGCTCCCCGCAACTTTTTTCGTTTTTTAATCCTTTTTTGGGTTTAATTTCTCAAAGCTTGCCTCGGCTTTGTCTGGATAACCGCTTCCGAGGTAGCCGCCGCTGTCCCCAGCGGCGGTGCCTTTCGTGCAGCTTCTTCCAATCTTCCGCCGCTGGGGACAGCGGCGGCTACCTTAAAATACCTCGGAACTCGCTCCGTGATTCTTTACTTCCGTTGTCTTTCGTAATTCCGTCAATAGATGCCTTAGAGGTAACAATCCATAACTTTATCATTAAAGTTAAAATCCTTTGACCAATGAGCTTTCCAACCCTAAAAATAACCCCCTTGCGATTCAAAAGATCGTGAGTTTTAAAAGCCTATGGACCTCAAGGAAATCAAAGCTGTCATTGACCTGATGACACGAAACGGCCTCTCGGAATTCGAACTCGAAAAGGGAGACTTCAAGCTCCGCGTCAAGCGCGGTCCCGGAGGCGAATGGGTTGCCTCAACGACTCCAGCTTCGAGCTCGGCACCTACCCAACACGTCCAGGTTACTTCGATTCCAGCGGTCTCAGCGGCAACTCCAATATCGACACCAGCGGTTTCAGCGGCGGGTGCTGCTCTTTCTCAAATCGTATCGCCCATGGTGGGGACATTCTATCGCTCTCCCTCTCCCGATTCGGCTCCCTATATTGAAATTGGGCAGGAAGTGAACGAAGACACGGTCGTTTGCATTATCGAAGCCATGAAGGTAATGAACGAAATTAAAGCCGAAACTCACGGCGTTATCGTTGAAGTTTTGGCGCCTAACGGCAAACCGGTCGAATTTGGCAAGCCACTCTTTGCCGTCCGACCTGCTTAACCACCCCTCAAAAGCTTCTTTTGCCCTGATCCATGTTTGACAAGATACTAATCGCCAATCGCGGCGAGATCGCCCTTCGCATCATTCGTGCTTGCAAGGAACTTGGAATCAAAACGCTCGCGGTCTATTCGGAGGCGGATGTCGATTCCCTCCACGTTCAACTGGCAGACGAAGCAATCTGTATCGGTAAAGCTGCGAGCCAGGATAGTTATCTCAAGATCGACCGCATCATCAGTGCCGCCGAGATTGGCGACGTGGACGCCATCCATCCCGGCTATGGCTTTCTGGCGGAGAACGCGCATTTCGCCGAGGTTTGCGAGAGTTGCAATATCAAATTTATTGGCCCCAAGGCCGATGCGATCAAGAAAATGGGCAACAAGGCGATTGCCCGCGAAATGGCTCGCAAGGCCGGGGTACCTGTAACACCGGGCAGTAATGGAATCGTCGAAACCGACCAGGAAGCCCTGAAAATCGCCAAGCAGATCGGGTATCCGATCATGATCAAGGCAGTTGCGGGCGGCGGAGGTCGCGGCATGCGCCAGGCCCATAACGATGTCAGCCTGGTTCAGGGTTTCAATGCGGCTCGCATGGAAGCCGAAAAAGCCTTTAACAATGGCGCGCTCTATCTCGAAAAGCTGATCGAGAACCCGCACCACATCGAATTTCAAATTCTTGCCGATAAGTATGGAAAAATCATCCATGTCGGCGAACGCGATTGCTCGATCCAGCGCCGCAATCAGAAACTGCTCGAAGAGTCGCCTTCACCGCTTGTAACGCCAGCTTTGCGGAAAGCGATGGGACGCGCCGCGATCAAGCTGGCCCACGCGGTTAATTACGAGAATGCGGGCACGATTGAGTTCCTCGTCGATGACAAGATGAACTTTTATTTCATGGAAATGAACACTCGCATCCAGGTGGAACATCCCGTGACGGAAGAGGTTTATGGAATCGACCTGGTGAAGGAACAAATCCGCATCGCGCTGGGGGACAGGCTCAACAAGGATTTCGACGATCTTCAGCCGCAAAAACACGCCATCGAGGTGCGCGTCAATGCGGAAGACCCTTTCAATGATTTCCGGCCCAGTCCCGGCAAGATTGATCTTTTCTATGCGCCGGGCGGCCATGGCATCCGTTGGGATTCCCACGTCTATGCCGGTTATACCGTGCCGCCCTATTACGATTCGATGATTGGCAAGTTGATCGCGTTTGGCAGTGATCGCACGACGGCTATGAATCGCATGTCCCGCGCGCTCGATGAATTTGTCATCCGGGGCATCAAGACGACGGTGCCGTTTGGCCAGCTTATCCTCAAGGATCCCGATTTTCGCCGGGGTCGTTACAGCACCAATTTTGTCGAGGGCTTCATCAAGCAACGCCAATCCATCCTGCCTCCGCGTGAAGGGTAGAAAGAGCCGTCATCCTGAGCGCTCTTGAACAACGCCGTCAGCAGCTTGCGCGCGCGCGCCTCTACACCATCGTCGATACGGGTTACGTGGAACCTGAACGCCTGGCGCACATCACCAGTCAACTCGTCGCTGGTGGCGTGGATATCATTCAGTTGCGGGCAAAAAAGCTCACCCTTCCTGTCATTGCGAACCTGGGTAAAAAAATGCGCGCACTCATTCCTGCCACGGGCCCGCTATTCATCCTTAATGATCATCCCGAACTGGTGCCGGAAATCGGCGCGGATGGGATTCATGTCGGACAGGACGATCTTTCCGTGGCTGAGGCTCGTGCCCAGGCAGGAGCCGAAGTAGTGGTGGGAAAATCGACTCACAGCTTCGAACAGGCCGTGGCGGCTGAACGCGAAGGTGCCGATTACATCGGGGTCGGGCCGATCTTCGCGACGCCGACCAAGCCCGATTACGTCCCGGTCGGCCCGGCGCTGATCGGACGGGTTCGCGGGCAGGTTCATGTGCCGCAATTTTGTATCGGAGGCATCAACGAACTGACGTTGCACAAAGTTATTGCCGCCGGGGCATTGCGAGTGGTCATCGTTTCGGCGCTTTTGCAAAGCCGAGACATTCCCGCTTACTGTCAGCGCGTACGGGAGCAGTTGGAAAATCCGTCATCCTGATCTTTCGATAAGCTCAGGGTCTAAAGACGAATCGATCAGTTCGATTCTTTCTTCCCCTCGTACCCAAGTTGAACTTGGGTACGAGAAACAAAATTCCCCGCCGATTGCGGCGGGGAATTAACTCTCATCAGATCAATGCACCAGTTTAATGATGGGAATAGGCTCCATGATAATGGCTGCTGTGATGGTAGGTATATCCACCATGCCAGTATCCATGATACCACGGATAGTAACCCGGCCCCACATAGATGGCAGGCCCGTAATCGTAATAATCATAATAAGGGGGAGGATAGTAGTACCCGTAATAACCCGGGGCATAATATCCACCCTGATAGGGGCCGCCAAAACCCACGCCTACATTGACATGCACCCCTGCGCTAGCCTGGCTTGAAAAACCAGCCACCGCCAAAAATGCAAATATAAGAATAAGAAAGAATTTTTTCATAAGATTACCTCTTCTTCTAAGACGCTTTCCCGGTGCCTTCCCTTCGATTTATTTCTCAATGAAGGCCGCTTGGGGAAGTAAATGCGTCTTGTTTTTTCTACTTCAATCTACCCCATTATCGGCACATCGCAAGGTGACCATCACTTGACCGCCTCTGTCCCGTCTCCTATATCCCTTAACAGACGCATGCACATTTTCCGCACGGCCTTTCTGCTTATCGGGCTTCTTTTTTTCATGCCGTTGGTGCACGCCGCCAAGGTCAAACTCGGCATCGACGTCTTGGAGGCAAACCAATTCGATCAACTCCAGGGGATGCGCGTTGGGCTGATCACCAACGCCACCGGGGTCGATTCCCGCGGAATAAGCACGGTCGATATTTTGCGTCACGCGCCCGGCGTGAAACTGGTGGCGCTTTTCGGCCCGGAACATGGCGTTTATGGTTCCGACTGGGCCGGGGCCTACGTTGCATCAAGCACTGACGCACATACGGGCCTGCCGATTTATTCCCTTTACGGCCCGACGACCAAGCCGACACCGGAGATGCTCAAGGGCATCGATGTCCTCGTCTATGACATCCAGGACATCGGCTGTCGCAGCTACACTTTTATCAGCACACTCGGTCTTGCGATGGAGGCGGCCGGGGAGGCGCACATCAAGTTTTTCGTTCTCGACCGGCCCAATCCGCTGAACGGCAATCGCGTGGAAGGCATGATGCCAGCCCCGGGATTTCGCAATTTTGTCTGCCAATGGAATATCCCTTACGTCTATGGCCTCACGCCCTGCGAGCTGGCCTACATGATTGACCAGACCCCAGGCTGGATCAAAAAGAAACCGGCCCTCACCGTCGTTCGCATGACGGGTTGGTATCGTTCCATGTATTGGGATGACACCGGCCTGATCTGGGTACCCACGTCGCCCCACATTCCGACTCCAGAGACAGCGCTCAATTACGTGGCCACTGGCTTTCTCGGCGAGGCAGGCGGAATAAGCCACGGCGTCGGGTACACGCTCCCTTTTGACGTCGTGGGACATCCCTCCTTTAACTCGTTCACTCTCGCCGAACAGTTTAACCAGTTGCAAATTCCCGGGGTGCTCTTTCGTCCCACCACCTTCAAGCCATTCTATGGCGTGTTCAAGGACAAGGTGTTGAATGGCGTCCAGATTTTTTACACGGATCGGGACAAGGTGAATTTGTGCAACCTGGCGGTGCAGATTCTTTATCGGGTCTATCACGATCCAGGGACGAAAATGTTCCTGCCCGATGCCAGCGGTGAATCAGGCCCCGATGCGTTCGATAAAATTGCCGGTGGCGATGCCCTGCGCACTTCCCTGCAAAAAGGCGATACTCCCGACGCCATCATCACCTCCTGGCAGGCTTCGCTGGCGGCTTACCGGGAAGCGCGACGCCCTTACCTGCTTTATGGTGAACAACCCCGAACGGGTATGACCAACCCGGACGCGACCCCCAATGACGTAAAACCGGCACCCGTCAAAAAAGCTACCGGAAATTGATTTTTTGATGGAGACTGGTTGACCGTGTTCCAAATTGTTTTCAACGATCGCAGTGCCGCCGAACTGGCCCATCTGCCTAAAACTCTCCAACTGCAAATCCTCAGCGAATTTAATTTCCTTCCCGAGGATCTGAAAAACGTCGATTCGGAAAAATTCGGCAAGCTTCACCGCAAAGGCCGCAATCTCTATCGCTATCGCACAAAAGATTACCGGATTTATTTCGAACATACCGACGCGGGCCTGTTGATCCATCGCGTGTTGCATAAAAACACGCTCAAGGATTTCCTCTTCCGCACCAAACTGCCCATGGCCGAGGACGAGATGCTGCAAAAAGTGCCCGAGTTCTGGGAACTGATTGACGGAAGGCGATAGAGTGTTTTCGATTAACATGAACGCACTTCTCTCCTCGTCATCCTGAGCGGAGCCGAGATGCAAAGCGGTGGTTGAATCTAAGACTTACCCGAGGCGAAGTCGAAGGACATGGCTTGATAAACCAAACGCGAAAGTGGCGTCACAAAATTTTCAAGCACCACAAGGGATTCCCGCTTATCGCTTGCGCAAAAAGTGAAAGCCTTTACTTCCTTTCAGCAAGGATTGTTCCGAAGCGCCTGGGTGGGTTAGTATGAATGGGTCATGCTAGGAACTGCCTCTTCACCATCCCGACATATTCTCATTTCCGGTGGAGATGGAAACCTGGCCAGCGCCTTGAAGAAAGAGTTTTCGCGCGAAGCCAACAACGAGGTGCGCGCGCCTGGACGCAAGGAAATGAACGTGCGAGACGAAGCGCAGGTTCAGTCTTATTTTTCGCAGCTCGAGCGATTGGATCTGCTCATTGCCAATGCGGGACTGGTTCGTGATAACGCAGTGACCCGTTTGACTGCGGATGATTTTTCCGACGTCGTGGATACCAATTTGCGTGGAGCCTTTTTATGCGCCCGCGCCGCGTTGAAATTGATGCTGCCGCAAAAGAGCGGTCACATTCTGCTGATTGGTTCCCGCGCTGCCCGTTGCGGCACTCGCGGCCAAAGCATCTATGCCGCGGCCAAGGCGGGACTCATCGGGCTGGCGCAAAGCATCGCGCGTGAGTACGGCCCGCGTAATATCCGCTGCAATGTGGTGCTGCCCGGTTTTCTTGAAACGCAGATGACGGCGTCGCTCTCCGCGGAACGACGTGAAGAAATACGGAAGGAACATGCTCTTGGCCGATTCAACACGACTGAGAATGCCGCCCGTTTCGTCGCCTTTCTGGCGTCACTCGATCATGTTTCAGGCCAGGTTTTCACTCTCGACTCGCGCATCGACCGCTGGACATAAGCTCAGGATCACGGGCTTTTCTCCCAGTCAATTTCCAACGCATCTCATAAATCGTTGAGAAGTTTTCCGAGCTGCTCCGGGTCGGTCACGGGTAATCGACAGGCGAAATTTTCGCACAGATAGGCTGTCGGCTTATCGGGCGTGGTTGGCAAGCCGGCGATCACGGAATGATTTGGAGCGAAAAAATCACGGCTTTTCGCATCGGTGATTTGGATGACGATCAATTGCGGAAGATGACGGCGACGCGCTTCCTTCAGAAAAGCCGCAAGACCGGGATGAGCCGGATCGGCACTGTGCAGGATCAGATGGATCGGCGGAGTCTCCAGCAACGAAGCTGCGGCCAGTAGCAGCGGTATGCCGAAAGGTTGGGCCTCAAGTCGCGAGGCGAAGGCATGCACCGTTCGGCGGGCGCGGTCAATCAGCGCATCGTCGTGCAGCAATTGGCCGAGACGCCACAGGTTAAGCGCCGCGACGGAACTCGGCGTCGGTTCCGCCCCGTCGTAGTCCTCCTTCATCCGCAGGAGAATGGCCGGGTCGCGATCCGTGGTGGAAAAATAACCGCCGCGCTCCTTGTCCCCGAAATGAAGATCAAATGTTTCTTGGAGTTGTTGCGCCCAGCGAAGCCACTCGGGATTGAAATCGGCTGCATAAAGATCGAGCAGGCCGCTGATGAGGAACGCATAGTCGCTGGCAAATCCGTGGATGTTGGAAGGCCCCTGGCGATAGCTGCGTTTGAGTTCTCCGCTCGTCGAATCGAAAAGATGCTCGCGCACGAATGTGGCCGCGCGTTGGGCGGCGCGGAGATGGGAAGATTCTCCGAGCACTTGCGAGCCTCGCGCAAAAGCGCCGATCATCAGCCCGTTCCACGCGGTAAGAATTTTGTCGTCGAGATGCGGACGCGGACGCAGCCCCCGCTTGGCCAGCAACACGGAGCGATCATCATTCAGTCGATGCTCCATGTTTTCCAGGGGACGCTTGAAACGTTCCGCAGCTTCCGGGATGGAGAGTCGTTGAATGAGAACATTCGTGCCCTCCAATTCGCCATGCGGATCGGAACTCACCGGGACATTGCCGTTTCGTTCGACTCCATACGTGGCGCAAAATTCCCCGGTCCGCTCTTCACCCAAAACTTCGAGCGCTTCGTTGTAGGTCCAGATATAAAAGGCACCCTCGCTTTTTTTGACCGCATCCGCGCGCGGCAGGCTGTCGGCATCTTCCGCGGAAAAGAATCCGCCCTCGGGGCTGGTCAGGTCGTGCTCGACGTATTGAAGAATATTGCGCGCAACTTTCGCGAAACAATCATCGCCCGAAACCTGGTAAGCGGTCAGGTAAGCCTGCGCCAGTTGCGCCTGGTCATAGAGCATCTTTTCGAAATGCGGCACATGCCATTCGGCATCGACCGAATAACGATGAAAGCCACCGCCCAGGTGATCGTGCATTCCGCCACTCGCCATTTTGCGCAACGTATGCAACGCCATGCTCTGGGCCACTTCGGCATCTTTTCCGGCGCTCCCTTTTTGTGCGGCAACTTGAAAAAGGAATTGCAGATTGACCGGACGCGGGAATTTCGGCGCGCCACCAAAACCGCCCTCGGATCCATCGAACATGCGCGTGTATTGGGAAAGCCCGAGTTGCACCGTCTTCGCCGTGTTCCACGAATCGTGCGCGCCTTTTATCACTTCATCCTCCGCCTCCTGAAGGGCGGTCAGGAGCGAACGCGCCTTGTCCTCGATTTGCGCGCGATCCGATTTCCAAAGCTCCGCGATCCGCCGCAGCACGGTGATGAATCCCGGGCGACCGGGCATATCGGTCGGTGGAAAATAAGTGCCGCCGACAAACGGACGCAGATCGGGCGTCAGCCACGCGCTCATCGGCCAGCCGCCGTGACCCGTCGTCGCCTGCACAAAAGTCATGTAAACCTGATCGACATCGGGACGCTCCTCGCGATCAACCTTGATGCTGACAAAATGCTCCTTGAGAAAAGCGGCAATGGCCGCCGATTCAAACGACTCGTGCTCCATCACATGACACCAATGGCAGGTCGAATAACCGACTGAGAGGAAGATCGGCTTATCCTCCGCGCGTGCCTTCGCGAAGGCCTCTTCGCCCCACGGAAACCAATCGACGGGATTGTGGGCGTGCTGAAGCAGGTAGGGCGATTTTTCGCGAGCGAGCCGATTGGACGACGAAGTGGACATCTTCTCAACGTAGCGCAATTGCCGCGTCCCGGCCAATGCGTAAGCATCCTCCGCCCGGGGAGGGACGGGGAAAGAACTTGCCTCCGGGCGCAAGGTATCGTTTGATTATCGGCCCGCCGGGTCATCCACCCCGGCGCTCTTTTTGCCGCGTGGTGCAATTGGTAGCACACCAGATTCTGGATCTGGGTGTTCTAGGTTCGAGTCCTAGCGCGGCAGCTTTCTCTCCTCTGCGAACGCAGACGTTGGCCGGAAGGAAAATGTACCTGTTCACTTTTTCAGCCTTTAAAATCTCTTGCAGTCATAGTGATACGGTTGTATAACTGGCTTGGAAACCAAGGGGAGTTGCAATCGCGGACGGGTACCAGTATACCCTGAGTTCATCGGGAACGCGCGACGCGCCTTGGAAAATCTTTTTGCGGCGATCCAAATGAACAAACCTTTTACCTACCTAGAGTTTTTTGCCGGTGGGGGTATGGCCCGCGCGGGCTTGGGATCTGAGTGGAAATGCCTATTTGCTAATGATTTCGATCACAAGAAAAGTGATGTCTATCGGATCAATTGGGGAAGTAACGAGCTCAGAACCGCAGATATCCGAACACTGAACGCCTCCAGTATTCCAGACGTAGCCGACTTGGCTTGGGGGTCTTTCCCTTGCCAAGACCTATCTCTTGCTGGTGGCGGAGCGGGATTGAAGGGTGAACGGTCTGGAACTTTCTACCCCTTCTGGGATCTTATGCGCGGCCTTGCCAAAGACGGCAGATCTCCCCGAATGATCGTGCTGGAAAATGTGTGCGGGGCGCTTACATCACACCAAGGAACTGATTTTGCTGCGATCTGTTCGACATTCGCTCAATGTGGTTATCAGTACGGTGCCGTGGTGGTGGATGCGGAGCTTTTTGTTCCCCATTCTCGTCCACGGCTTTTTTTCATTGGTGTTCTTGACGGCACTGAGATTCCCACCAGCGTAGCAATTGATGCCCCTTCAAACTCGTGGCATCCCCACGCCCTTCGTTTTGCTCACGCGGCGCTCCCGAAATCTGTAAAAACTATGTGGACTTGGTGGAATTTCCCCAAGCCTTCTCCCCGTACTATCACTTTGGCGGATTTAATTGAGGACACACCTTCGGGTGTGCGTTGGCACACTCAGGAAGAGACTTCCGCTCTGCTCGGCATGATGAGTGCCGTCAATTTAGCCAAAGTGGAAAAGGTAAAGAAATTGGGTACGCGGGTGGTAGGCGGCATTTACAAACGTACCCGCTTGAACGAGAACGGTGTAAAAGTGCAGAGGGCAGAGGTTCGCTTTGATGATGTTTCAGGTTGTCTTCGAACACCCACAGGTGGATCAAGTCGACAACTCATTATGGTGATACATGGCACGAAAATACGATCTCGACTGATCTCGACTCGAGAGACGGCTAGACTTATGGGTTTACCTGACACATACCGTCTGCCCTCAAACTATAATGAGGGGTACCATCTTACAGGTGACGGCGTGGTTGTGCCAGTGGTGCGACATCTCGCCTACCATGTATTCGAACGTATCCTTGCTAAGGGTTTTCGTGACGCGAAGATTGCCGCATGAGTAGTATTCCCTGCGAACAGAACGCCGAGTTGGACGGCCAAATCAAAGTATTTGCCGAGGTTTTGAAAACCCAAGCACACACCCTCGGTGCTCACGGACTTGATGAGAAGGAGTTTTATAATTCAGGCTTGTTTCGCGGAGCCATTGAACGCATTCGAGGACAGTTTAGCGCGACCATGAGGGAAAAGAGAGAGTTCGTTCAGCACGTGCTGAACTACATGCAGGACAAGGGTTTTATTAAAGAATGGGACAGTGCGGGTGATGCCAACCGGCATGATTATTCCATCAAACTCAAGTCAGGAAAAATCGGCGTCATCGAATTAAAGGGATGTCTTGATGGCAATAATACCAATATTTTTGAACGTCCCTCACATGCAAAGGAATTCATTATCTGGAGCCTTTGCAGCAATCCTGGCGCTGATCCGAGACATAACGTCTGGTCCGGAATCCACACCCGTTTATCGGCAGAGATTATCTCCCGCAACCAGCAAGTAGACGGCCTGTTGGTCTGGGATTGGGTTTGCTCAACTTTGGGCCGCCCTTGCCCAAAAATTCTGGCAGATAGGCAAGGGGCTAGAGTGACTGAAGTCGGACCCTACAGATTGCCTCCGGCCTGCATTTATCTTTTTCCGGGAACAATTCCTACCGTCCGCAACAATCCACATCCACCATCACAAGACATTAACGACGTGGAGCTACTCAAGGCATTTCACGAGTGCTTCAGGGGCCACGACGACGAACTGAACCACGTTTCATTTGAAGTGGGCCACAGTGGGGCAGACACGGTCAGGAAAACCACAATAACTCGGGCTGGAACAGTGCAGAAACAGTCAGGAATGACTCCTATTCAGCGCTCATAGGTGGGTATTATAGGCCCGCACCTTGAGACCTCAATGAGAAGAGAAAGAGGGAGAAACCCAGATCAGTCATCATCCCCTGATCTTTTGCGGGCGATGGGGTTAAAGAGCAGTCGAATATGGGCGCGACTCAGGCCGATATTTCGGACAGTCTTCAGCTTATGGAGGGGACATGACAAAGGAACTTCGCAAGAACATGAGCGATGCCGACCGCAATTGGCGGCGGTTCGTCCTGTTCCGCGTTCTCTTCAATTCGCGCTTTTACTATCCGGTTCTCGCCGTTCTGTTTCTTGACCTGGGCCTCAGCGCGACCGAATACACGCTGCTGAATTTTGCCTGGGCGCTCGCCATCGTCTTCACCGATTTGCCCGCGGGTGTGCTGGCGGATCGGATTGGTCGCAAGCCGTTGGTCGTGGCGGCGGCCTTCTTCATGGTACTCGAAATGGTACTGCTCAGCGTAGCTCCGAGTCATGGAGGCATCGTTCTTTTGCTCTGCTGCCTGGCGAATCGCATCTTAAGCGGCATGGCGGAGGGCATGGCGAGCGGAGCGGATGAAGCGCTGGTCTTCGACTCGCTGGCCGAGCGCGGCAGGTCCAAGGAATGGCCCAAAGTATTGGATCAGGTCATGCGCTGGCAGGGCGTGGGCATGGTCATCGCCATGCTCGTTGGCGGAGCGGTTTACGATCCCAAATTCATGGGGCGCGTCTTCTCATTTTTTGGAGCGAATTTTCATGTCACCCAGGATTTAACTCTTCGCTTCCCGGTCTATCTCAATCTCATCACCGCTTTCTTCACGCTCTGGATTGCCCTCGGCTTGCGCGAACCAGTGGAGCGGGCCACCAAAGTCGCGCCCAAGAATAAGAATTCAGGCGGCTTCGAAATTACGGCGTGGCATCTGGTGGTCAACGCGGGAACATGGATTATGAAAACACCGATTGCGCTCTTCGTCATCACGGCCGGGGTGTTGATTGACAGCGTCGTTCGACTTTTCCTCACCTTTTCCAGTTCCTATTTTCGCGTGATCGAACTTCCGGAAGCAACCTTCGGCTTGATCGGCGCGGTCATGGGAGGCCTGGGAATGGTCATCTCGCCTGTCGCCCGGCGCATGGTCGCAGTCAATTCCGTGGCGCGAAATTATGGCCTCATTGGGCTGACCGTCCTGGCGGGTCTCACCGGAGTCGCCTGCCAATGGACTTATTGGGGCGTCGTTTTTATCCTGCCGTTGGGCGCAGCCATGATGGCGCTCGGGTACATCGTATCGTACTACCTGAACGCGCTCGTCGATTCGAGCCATCGGGCCACCGTGCTTTCCTTCAAGGGTCTTGCCTTCAACCTCGGCTATGGATTTATCAGTCTCGTTTTTGCCCTCGTACTCAGAGCCGTCCGGGATGGTGGCAGTACGCAGGACGCAGTCGCACGAGGTTTTGTTTTCCTCCCGGTATGGATTCTGTTCGCCTGTCTTCTTTGCGCGTTCTGTTTCAGGCGTCACTATCGGCTTTTATCGACATCGATATAGTTTATAAGCTAATCACAACCTCAACCCCTGCGGAGAAAATACCGTGATCATTAATATCCTCATGGCCATTGCCGGCATTGTCGTCATCCTGGCCATCATCGTGGCCATGCAACCGTCCGATTTTCGCGTCACGCGGACGGCCACCATCCCCGCACCCGCTTCGGTCGTGTTCGAACAGATAAACGATTTCCACAAATGGCAAGCATGGTCCCCATGGGCCAGGATGGATCCCGCAGCAAAAAATTCCTTCGAGGGAGCGGCGTCGGGTGAAGGCGCCATCTTTCGATGGTCGGGAAACAAACAGGTCGGCGAAGGAAGCATGACGCTCCTGGAAAGCCGACCGGGCGAGCTAATCCGCATCCAACTCGATTTCCTGAAACCCTTCAAAGGCACGAACATCGCGGAGTTCACCTTCAAGTCATCCGGCGACCAGACCATCGTGACGTGGAGCATGCACGGCAAAAATAATTTCATCTCCAAGGCGTTTGGGCTAATCATGAACTGCGACAAAATCGTCGGCGGCCAATTCGAGAATGGCCTGGCAAATTTGAAATCAGTAACAACCAACCGATAACCAACTCATACCATGAAAATTGCATCCAACATCGCTGGCGGTCTGCTCGGCCTCGCCTTCATCGTCTTCTCGCTCATCGTGCTTTTGAAGCTCGTTCCCATGCCGCCGCCGCCGGAAGGCACCCCGGTCGCTTTGTTCATGGGCGCGCTCGTCCCCACGGGCTACCTGACCTTTGTTAAAATTCTCGAATTGATCGGTGGTTGTCTTGTCGCCGTGCCTCGCACCCGCAACTTTGGACTGCTTGTGCTCGGCCCGATCATTCTCAATATCCTGGCCTTCCATATCTTCATCGCAAAAGGGGAAGGTCTGTTCGGAGTGCCGATTGTCATTAGCGTGCTGGCGCTATTCCTTCTCTGGTCGGGGCGCAAGGCTTTCGCAGGATTAATGAACTAGGGGCTTGCTGAAAAAAGCCCGTCATCCCGAGCTTGTCGAGGGATCAGACGCGTCCTTCTTACCCCAAAGTCAGGTGACCACAGTAAGCCATCGGATTCAAACTGTCCGACTTCTCGATTATTCTTTACGTGTCTGATCCCTCGACAAGCTCGGGATGACAAATTTTTAAAAAGACTTTTTCAGCAAACTCCCAGAATGGCCGGAAGCTTTCCCGCTTCGGAGAATCGAGCGAGATGCATAGCTGTTCCTCGCAGACTGTGTTACATTTTTTCGGATGGATTATGCTTCAATATCTAAAGCTTGTTCTGTCAGCAAGCCTCTCTTGTTCTCAAGGGTAAGCGGTTATTTCGGAATGATCGTTGGAATCACCGTCATCATCGGCTGGTATGCGCACTGCGTTGTGCTTGTCCAGGTACTGCCGAATCTTGTGCCCATGAAGTACAACACCGCGCTCGGATTTTTCCTTTGCGGTGCGGGGCTTGTTTTACTGACGACGCGATACGCGAGGCTGGCAGCGTGGATCGGCGGTCTTGTTTTCATTCTTGGCCTGTCAACTTTGGCGGAATACATCATTGGCCGGGATCTTGGAATCGATCAGCTCTTTTTTAAGTATTATCTCATTTTAGCCTCGGAGACATCGGCTCGCATGGCTCCTCTAACCGCAGGCTGTTTTACGCTTTTGGGCATGGCGTTGATCTTGAGCGGGAGACAGCAGCGATCCCATGCACGATTGACCGCCATCGGCATCCTCGCGTGCATCGTGGCCATGATCGCCTGTGTGGCCTTGGTCGGTTTCCTGGTGGGAATCGACGCCGCTTACGGTTGGGGTTCTTATTGGCGCATGGCCGTGCATACGGCGACGACATTTTTCGTCCTTAGCATCGGCCTGTTGGCTTGGGCCTGGCAAATGGCAGGATCAATCAAGTTTAGCTTTCTTCGTTGGCTGCCTGTCACCGCCTCCGTGACATTGATGACGATGATCGCCTTTGTTTCCTCCACCAGTTTTGCCAATCTAAAAAATTCGAATTCCTGGCGCGAACATACTTACGAAGTGATCGCCGAGGCGCAGGCACTTTCTGGCGACCTCCTGAATATCCAGCGCGGTATGCGCGGCTATGTGCTTACCGGACAAGCTGACCTTCTTGCGACATATCAATCCGGAATGAATAGTGGTCAAGAACATATTGGCCGACTTAAAACGCTCGTACGCGACAACCCTGGCCAGGAAGAGCGTCTGAAAACCCTCGCCAGCGATCTCGACGCTACCATCGCCTATTCGTATAAACTGATTGATACTCGAAATTCAAAGGGGCTTCAGCCCGCAATCCAAATAGAGGCAACAGGAGAGGGATTTGCGGTGGTCAATCGTACCGTTGCCGATTTGCATGCGTTTACCGATGTGGAGCACGGTCTGCTGACCGAACGATCCGCAGTAGCCAACGCTAATTTCCTTAACACGACTCGCCTGCTCACCTTTGGCAGTGGCCTGGCCGCCGTGCTCCTCGTCCTGGCCAATCTGATAGCCAGCCATCAAATGCGTCTTCGCCGCCGTGCGGAAGGCAGGTTACAGGAAGTCGTCTCGTTGCAGGATGCCATCCTTAATTCTGCCAATTACGCGATTATTTCCGCCGATGTGGATGGCGTGATCATATCTTTTAACGCAACAGCTGAACAGTGGTTTGGCTACACACCTGACGAAATAATAGGTAAATTTTCATCCCCGATTTGGCCCGATGCGGGAGAAATCGCCGCACGCGCCGAAGTGTTATCCCTGGAGCTTGGGCGCAAGATTGAACCGGGTTTTGAGACTTTTATTGCCAAGGCCCGTTTGGGAAAAACGGATGAAAATGAATGGTCTTTTATCCGCAGGAACGGAGATCGTTTTCCGGTCTCGCTTTCCGTCACCGCACTAACCGATACAACAGGCAAAATCACCGGCTTTCTCGGAATCCTTAATGACATCACCGAAAGGAAAAAAAGCGAAGAGGAGCTTCGGCTCAGTGAGGAGCGTTTTTCCAATGCTTTTGTATATGCCGCCATTGGCATGGCGCTGGTCTCGCTTGAAGGTCGTTGGCTGAAGGTCAATAAATCTGTGTGTAATTTGCTCGGTTATTCAGCTGAGGAATTAAGCGCAAAAACTTTTCAAGACATCACGCATCCGGATGATCTCGATACAGATCTTCAACATGTGCATGAGTTGCTGGATGACAAGATTCGCTCCTATACCATGGAAAAAAGGTATTTTCATAAGGATGGGCATATCGTGTGGGCCCTTCTCGGTGTTTCTCTCATGAGGGATAAACAAAATAAGCCCCTCTACTTTATCTCTCAAATCGAAGATATAACCCGAAGCAAGGAGATCATGGCCGAGCAGCAGGATCTCACCAAAAAGGCCCAGGCAGCGGAACGGGCCAAAAGCGAATTCCTTGCCATCATGAGTCACGAGATACGCACACCGATGAACGGAGTCATCGGCATGACGAGCATTCTCGCGGATACAGAACTCACCGAAATGCAGCGTGACTGCGTTAATACCATTCATACCAGTGGTGAATCCCTCCTGACGGTGATTAACGACATCCTCGATTATTCGAAAATCGAATCGGGGAGGATATTGCTTGAAAACTATCCCTTCAACTTGTGTCACTGTATCGAAGAAGCGCTCGACTTATTTGTCGCACAAATCCGAGTCAAGCATCTTGAGGCCGTTTATCTGGTCGCTCCCGGTATTCCTGCCAACCTGATTGGCGATCCAATGCGTCTGCGACAAGTCTTGGTTAACCTCATTGGCAATGCCATCAAGTTTACCAGCCAGGGGGAAGTCGTCATCAATGTCGAATGTCAAAAGCAGGACAAGTCAGGTTGTCATCTCCTTTTTTCCGTAACGGATACTGGTATCGGTATTCCCAAGGAAGGTATCGAAAAACTTTTTCAAGCTTTTCAGCAAGTCGATACTTCCACCACCCGCCGTTACGGTGGCACCGGGCTCGGATTGGTAATCAGTAAACGAATAACGGAGTTGATGGGCGGCAGGATGTGGGTCGAAAGCGAACCAGACAAAGGATCCACCTTCTTTTTTACCACCACCCTGAAAGCTTCCACGGAGACCGCTTCCGCAGATCAACTACCCGACCCGGCCCTGCTTAAATCCCGTTCAATTCTCATTGTGGACGATAACGACACCAATCGTCGCATGCTCGAAATGCAGTTGAAAATTTGGGGAATGGCTCCGACATCCGTGTCTTCAGGCCGGGAGGCCTTGGGAAAACTCACTCAACAACCATTCGATGTTGCTTTGCTCGACTTTCAAATGCCCGAAATGGACGGTATTGTTCTGGCAAGAGAGATTCATAAACAAACTCAGACTCCTCTCATACTCCTTTCTTCATCAGGAGAAATTATAGTCGGAGAAGATGCGAGCCTCTTTCAATTCCAAATCCCGAAACCAATCAAGCACTCGCATCTATTTAATGCTTTGCTGAGAGTAATCGGAGTTCCAGGTGGCCAGGCACGCAAAGCTCCGGAAAAAAAATTGGACGGCGGGATGGCGGCAAACCACCCGCTTCGCATTCTTCTGGCCGAAGACAATACCGTTAATCAAAAAGTAGGCCTGATGATGCTTGCCCGTCTGGGCTATACCGCCGACTTGGCCGCCAATGGGCTGCGAGCGGTGGATGCCATTGGAAAAACTCAATACGACCTGATCCTCATGGATATTCAAATGCCCGAGATGAACGGCATCGAGGCCGCCACACTTATCCGGGAAAAACTCGGAACCCAGTGCCCTGCCATTTTCGCCCTGACAGCCGAGGCGCTTGAGGGCGACCAGAAAAGATTTATGAGTCTTGGATTCGATGGCTATCTAAGTAAGCCGCTGCAAGCCCATACGCTTCAGAACGTGCTGAAGACCATAAAGCCTCGCCTTGTCCGCCCGTTATAGTGATGCTGGTAGGAGTATAGAACCTACACCCAAATTCCATGAAAAATGGATTTAATGCTCCTTATTTTGTTTCAACCAGTCTGCTGAAAGAGAAAAAGCCATGACATGATCATCGATCGCGGATCTAAGAAAACCATGGCCACCGCTACAGATCACGATAAATTCTCTTCCGTTTACGGTGTAGATCATCGGTAGTGAAGCACCCACACTGGGCAGCGGGAAGCTCGCAAGTTCCTCCCCGGTATTTGAGGCGAAGGCACGGAGGTGGCCGTCGCGGGTGCCCGCCAGAAAAGTCAGCCCCGATGCGGTCGTAATCGCCCCACCGACAACGGGAGATCCCATTTCTTTATACCCAGGAATGTTTGCCGCTTCTGGAATATAACCCACAGGATGTTCCCATCGAAACTGTCCCGTCACAGGATCGATTGCCACGATCTTACCCCATGGAGGTTTTACCATGGGAATTCCCTGGGGGCTGGCCAGTTCACCAATTTGCGCGTAAAAAGGCGTTCCCAACATGGGGAAAGGGCCGTAGTTCCCGGTATTGTCGGGGCGGTACACCAATTGCTGAAAGAAAGGATCATTGATGGCCGTCGTGATGATCAATCCGTCTTTCTGATCATACGTCATTCCCGCCCAATTACATCCGCCATAGCGTCCGGGATTGTGGACGGTTCCATGCAAGCTTGGAGGATTAAAGATGGGGCCAGTCCGTAATTGGGAAAAGATTTTATAGGCAAACGCCTCGCCCGTTGCATCAACACCCCAGGCATCGGAAGGGCCGATCGTTTGCGGCACAAGCGGAGGCGGCAAATCCTGCATCGGCTGCGTAGGCGAGGTTCTTTCACCCGGAACATCACTCTGCGGAACAGGGACTTCATGGATGGGAAACAGCGGAACGCCCGTAATGCGATTGAACAGAAAAATGCGGCCCATCTTGGTGGCAACCGCAACCGCTGGAATCGATTCAGCGTTTTTATTGAAATCGAATAGAAGTGGCTGGGCGGGAATATCGTAATCCCAAATATCATGGTGAACTAACTGAAAAGACCAAATGAGTTTTCCAGTATCCGAATTGAGACAGACGATGGAGTTGCAATACTGGTTATTTCCCAGTCGCGTACCACCAAAATCGTCGTTGGAAGGACTGCTGGTTGGCAGATAAACAAGATGCCTTGATGCGTCATAGGACATCATCGACCACACGTTTCCGCTGCCGGTGGTATCGCCGCTGGTGCCTTCCCAAGTTTTACGTGCAGGATCGTTCTTGGATCGGGGAATCATGTCCCACGACCAGCGTAACTTGCCCGTTTGAATTTCAAACGCCCGAACTTCTCCCAAAGGCGAATCAGCTCGAACATCGTCATCAATGCCCGATCCACAGATCGCCGTGTCGCCAACGATCAAGGCGGGAGAATTATAGAGGACCATCTCTGGATGCCCCTGATCAATGCCATCTGCGAGGTCGATCATGCCACGATTGCCAAAAGTTTCGATTAACTTCCCCGTATTGGCATCAACCTCGTAAAATTTTCGACCGCTGGAATATAAAATCCGGTAGGGATGAGGATCATCCTTTGGGCCGAGCCAACAGGAAGCTCCACGGTTCACTTGGGCGAGGTGGCTGTAGTTTGGAGGTTCAAATCGCCACAACATTTCGCCCGAGCCCGGATCAAGCGCCACCAGCGCCTCCGTGGGTGTCACCACGATCATATGGCCGTTACAAATAATGGGCGAGCACTCAAAACCTATACTGGATGCCAGTTGCCCCTTGGTCTCGGCGGTTTTTGCGTCTCCCGTGGAGTAATCCCATTCTAGCTGTAGGGCATTGACATTGAGGGGCGTAATCTGAGTTTCCGAATAAAACCGGCTGCCATAAGCATCACCAGCATATAAAGCAGGTCCTACAACAACTCCTTTTTCGTAGGGAGGATGCAACGGCTTCTTGACGAAAGAAATTATCGTCGGAACACCATTGCTATATAAAAATAAACCAATCAAAAAAACTGGGATTAGTATCCACAGAAACCTGCTTAATTGAGCGATTTTACAGCCAGGGCGACACTTAAAGTAAGCGCGTAAATTCATAAAAGAAAAACGGTAACATCACTTACCCAATTTGCGATGCTTCATTCCATTCCAGAATAGAACCTGCTGCTTAAAAAGCTTTCGCATGCGTTATCGATCCCTTTATCTAATGAGTTTTTCAGCATCCGCAACATCATGGAAAGCTCAGTCGGATGCAGGTAACGATAGACGCAGCTTTTCGAGTTCGTCCCAACGGGCATAGTCTTGTTGGATTTGGAGTTCCAGGTCGGCCAATTCCTTTTTAACGAGAGTGAGAGTATCCCGTTCTTTCTGATAAAGCGCCGGGTCTTCCAGGCGGAACGTCAACGCATCGCGCGCAGCCTCGAGCTTTTCGATTCGCGCCGGTAACTCAGCCAATTCGCGCTGTTCACGCTTCAGAAACTTGCGGGGTTTTTCCATCTTGGCGGCCTTTTTTTGTTCGGCTTTTGATTCTAAAACCGGAGGATTTGCAACAGTGGTCGAAGGACGTTGCCGCACCCAGTCTTCGTATCCGCCCGTGTATTCGGTCACGCGACCCGCTCCTTCAAAAACAAAAGTGCTCGTGACGACATTATCAAGAAAAGCACGATCATGCGAAACGAGCAGGAGCGTTCCGTCGTATTCCACCAACAAATCCTCGAGCAGTTCCAATGTCTCCGCATCAAGATCATTGGTCGGTTCATCTAACACGAGCACGTTGGCTGGCTGGAGAAATAGGCGCGCGAGGAGCAGGCGATTGCGCTCGCCGCCCGAGAGCATTTTCGCAGGCATACGCATCCGGTCGGGAGCAAAAAGAAAATCCTTCAGGTAACTGTGTAGATGCCGCGAGCGACCTTGAAACATCACTGTCTCCGCATCGCCGGCCACGTTCTGCCCCACGGTCTTGGCGTCATCAATCTGCCCGCGCAGTTGATCGAGATAGACAATTTGCAGTTGCGTTCCGTGTTTTACCGAGCCTTCGTTCGGCTGAAGCTGATTCAAAAGTAGTTTCAACAGTGTCGTCTTGCCGCTGCCGTTTGGCCCGATGATACCCACCTTGTCGCCCCGCCAAATGGTCGTGGTAAAATCATGCACGACGGGATTCATGCCATAGTCGAACGTCACGTTTTTCATCTCGATGACTTTTTGTCCCGACGCGCTGCCTGTTTGGAGTTCAATCCGTGCCGAACCCTCGCGTTCACGTCGCACACCACGTTCGGAACGCATCGCCAGGAGCGCACGCACCCGGCCCTCATTACGTGTGCGCCGTGCCTTCACGCCCTGACGCAACCAGGCTTCCTCCTGCGCAAGTTTCTTGTCGAAGGTTGCCCACTGCTTTTCCTCCGCTTCCAACGCCACTTCCTTGCGTTCGAGATAGGTATCGTAATCGCAAGCCCAACTCGTGAGATGTCCACGATCCAATTCGACGATTCGTGTGGCCAGCCTTCTCAGGAACGCACGATCATGCGTCACGAAAAAGAGAGTTGGCTTGGCCTTGAGCAGGAAGGCTTCAAGCCACAGGATCGACTCCAGATCCAGATGGTTCGTCGGCTCGTCGAGCAGCAGCACATCGGGCTGTCCAACCAGCGCCCGCGCCAGCAAAACCCGGCGCTTCATTCCGCCCGACAGGGCCGTGAACTCTTCCGTCACGGGCAATCCCATTTCCTCCATCAATTCTTCCTGCCGCACATCGGCCTGCCACTCTTCCTCCGTGCCACCATGGCGCAACCCATGACGAATGACATCATGAACGGTGCCGCTGATTTCCGGGGGTACTTCCTGGGGAAGTCGCGTTAGCACCACGCCTGATGGTTTAATGATTTCACCTTCCTGTGGCGTCTCTTCCCCGGTCAGGAGACGCATCAGGCTGGTTTTACCGGAGCCATTTCGGCCCACCAGACACACGCGTTCGCCCTCGTCGATTTGCAGATCGACTTGATCGAGAAGAGGGACAATCGAGTAGCGCAGCGTGGTCTGGCGAAGTTGCAATAAAGGCATGAAGCAACCGACCCTAGCAGAGTCGCCCCCTTCTGCGGTATCAAATTGGTATGGGGGAGTGCCTTACTTTAATCGATTGTTGTAGCGGCGACACCCTTGCTCATAAACCGTGGTGTCATTCCGAACGGAACCGAGCCGAAAGATCGTGACCAGACAATATGCTTAACCGAGGTGAAGTTGAGGAATCGGTTTGAAAAATTCTACTTGGGAGCAAATACCGATTCCTCGACTTCGCTCGGAATGACGGCTTTGCTTCGGTAACTGCTACACAGTCGGCAATAGACATCGAAATGGAACTCATCGGTCATCGCGGACGCATAAATATCAATTTCTGATCTCAACGCGTTCTGATAGAACAGGGCCCGGTGACCTTGGCTTTCATCAAACTAAGCTGGCAACTCCCCGTTATTCTTAATCTGTGGAAGTGGCACGTCCCCATCCACCAATTCTGCGATATTTTGGCTTACGGGCTTGGCTTCCGTTTGTACCTGATGATTAGAAAATGCCAGCCCAGTCCGCGGATTCCAGCTGAGCAAAATGCCTGGATTTTTGTCGGCTGCATTTTTGGCGCATTGATTGGAGCCAAGTTTTTGGCCTGGGCGGAAGCGCCCGCATTTTATTGGGCCTTGCGG
>Ga0206928_1006_pt1 | contig 72702 bp, 59 predicted proteins | sample Alteio_BWOrgHeat_21_FD_152941 | JGI IMG/M metagenome (GOLD analysis project Ga0206928, IMG submission 152941) | Enriched cells from forest soil in Barre Woods Harvard Forest LTER site, Petersham, Massachusetts, United States -... | ecosystem: Environmental > Terrestrial > Soil > Temperate forest >... | reverse complement strand
TGATCCGGGTGAGAAGCCCCCGTAATCACAGAACTGACATTTTCGTTTTTTAAACACCAAGCAAGCGCTAATTGGGAGAGCGAACACCCAAGCTCTTTAGAAATTTTTTCTAAATTCCTCACCCTTGCTATTTTTTCTTCCGTCAAATGATTTCTCAATTCCTGATGCTGATGAAGACGCGATTTTTCCGGAATTCCTTGGTTATATTTCCCTGTCAAAATACCCGAATCCAAAGGACTCCAAGAAGTGATTCCAAGTCCATACTTAGCATAGAGAGGCGCATACTCCTTTTCTACGCGATCTCGTTTGAAAAGATTGTATTCAGGTTGTTCCATGGAGGGCGGCGTGGCATTGATTCCATAAGCAATTTCATAAGCAGCTTCAATTTCTGAAGCCTTCCATTCAGATGTCCCCCAATAAAAAACTATCCCCTGTTTGATTAACACATCAATTGCCCTTACGGTTTCCTCAATGGGGGTTAAAGGATCGGGGCGATGACAATAAAGGAGATCGACATATTCTAAATTCATGCGCCGAAGCGACTGCTTAGTTCCTTCCACAAGATGCTTCCAAGATAGGCCGGTATCATTAATCCCTCTACCTCCCCAAAATATTTTGGTTGAAATTACTAAATCTTGCCGATGATACTCCTTAAGAGCTTCTCCCATTAAAAATTCTGAAGCACCATGAGCATATGCTTCAGCATTATCAAAAAAATTCACTCCATTTTCATAGGCAGCTCTCATGCAGCGTCGCACCCCTTGCAAATCAAGATTGCCTCCAAAAGTAATCCATGACCCAAAAGAAAGAGCACTGACTTTTATTCCTGATTTTCCAAGTTGCCGATATTCCATGTTCAAACCTTTTGTAATAACTTAAATTACTATATCTGAAATAATATTTATCACAAAATTTATTGGGTAAGCAAAGGACGATAAAAAGGAAGCAGTAGTTCCCACTAAATTCTAAAGAACAATTGTCGTTATTGTCGTTATTGTCCTTTTCATGGTAGACTAGCTTTTGAAGCTGTGAAAAAATAGAGATTCAGGTAATTGCTTAGAGAGTAGTTACAGATTCAGGGCGCTCTTAATATTTTTCTTTGCATCTTTAACCTGTATTTGGAGATGGAATGCGTTTTTCTAAAATCTTTGCCGTCTTACAACTACTTTTTTATATCAACCCGTTACAAAGTGATACGATGAAAACAGCGCATTATGGCACATGGGAATCCCCTATCTCTGCAGAAAACATTTCGAATGGCTCTAAATCTAAACTAAACATGCTTGTCGACGAAGGAAATACCTATTTCGTTGAATTACGTCCCGCAAATAAAGGGCGTTCAACGATCGTCAAAAGAAATTCAGCTGGTCAACTGCAAGACATGACTCCTCCTGAATTTAACGTTAGGACATTCGTTCACGAATACGGCGGCGGGGCCTTTACGGTAAATAAAGGAATTCTCTACGCCTCTTCTGCGGCAGACAGTGCCATTTACGTCATTCACCCGGGAAAAGATCCCCTTAAACTAACAGAGGGTCAAAAAAAAATCGAAGACCATGGTTCGATCAGATTGGAGGGTACTCGTTTTGCTGATCTACACGTCACTTCCAAGGGACTAATCGCTGTCGGGGAAGATCATCAACCCGGAAAAGCAGTCGAAAATTTTTTAGCATTGATAAATCCAAAAACAGGAAGCTATCACAAGATTGCCAATGGCCATGATTTCTATTCATCCCCGGCAATCAGTCCTGATGAAAAAAAAGTCGCTTGGATCGCATGGAACCACCCCTATATGCCTTGGACCAATACTGAGCTCTGGATTGCCGATTTCGACGATCAAGGATTGTTACTCAATCAAAAGCGTATTGCAGGGGAAATGCCAGAGTCAATATTTCAACCACAATGGTCTCCGGAAGGAACTCTTTATTTTGTAAGCGATCGCAGTAACGGCTGGTGGAATCTCCACCGTTATGTCAAAGACAATATTGAGCACATATTCCCTATAGAAGCTGAAATTGCTGAACCGCTTTGGGTGTTTGATAGGTCCACCTATGCGTTTTTAAACAACAATACAATCGTCTTCGCCTATAATCAAAATGGAATTTGGCAGCTTGGATTGCTCGATTTGGAGAAAAAACAATGGCGCTCCTTAGGGAATTTTGGGGTTTCCATCCAGCAGATCCGAAACGGCACAGGTTTTGTGCAGTTTTTGGAATCCTATGCAGACAAGGGGGAAGCATTAATTCAAATTGATGATCTACCGAATACCCCTATGCATATTTTAATTCCTGCAGATCAAACGTTTGACGTAGGATATATCAGTAAAGGACAGCATTTTGCCTTTTCCAGTAACGAAAGAACGGCTTATGGATTTTATTACCCGCCGACGAACAAGGATTATAAAGCCCCGGAAAATGAATTTCCACCATTAGTTGTCATGGTACACGGAGGCCCTATTGCACAAGCCAAAGGATCTTTCCAGTTGAAAAATCAGTATTGGACGAGTCGCGGCTTCGCTGTTTTGGATGTCAATTATGGGGGAAGCACTGGTTATGGAAGAGCATATCGTAGCCTGCTAAACCGAAATTGGGGGATTATCGATGTGGATGATTGCATAAATGGAGCAAAATTTTTAGCTGAAAAAAAACTTGCCGATATCTCCAGACTAGTGATCCGAGGAGGAAGCGCCGGTGGATTTACCACTTTGGCTGCATTAACGAAGGGAGCGACTTTTAAAGCAGGTGCGAATTATTATGGTGTTGCTGACATTACTGCCTTAGCCAAGGACACGCATAAATTCGAAAAATATGATATGGATCAATTGGTTGGCAAATATCCGGAAGAAAAAGAATTGTGGATCTCTCGATCACCGCTGCATTCTGTGGAAAAAATAGTGAGTCCATTGATTATTTTTCAAGGTGAGGATGACAAAATTGTCCCAAAAAATCAATCACAAATGATTTACGAAGCCTTAAAGAAAAAAGGTATTCCTACCGAAATCCATATTTATCCTGGAGAAGAGCATGGCTTTAGACAGGCAGCAAATATTATTCATTCACTAAATCGAGAACTTGAATTTTATTTGGAAACTTTCGGACTTAATCAAAACTGTAAATAATTCAATGCAAAGTACGCAAAGGTGCAAAGTAAGCAAAGGAAGGAAAAAAGAAATAAGAATGAAAAATAAATAAATTACAGAAAACTATAACTGTTTAGAAGGTACAGATAAGGCCAATTTCCTTATCTTACTTATTTCTTTTTATTTCCTTCTTTGCGTCCTTTGCGCCTTTGCGTCCTTTGCGTTGAATTATTTAAAGACAACTTTAGCAAAAACGCTTAAGGAGCTAAAAATCAGTCAAGAACATAGCCAAGAACAGGAAAAAGACTTATAACTTTTAAGGTTCTATGCGAAACCCTTGCTTATCGCGAAAACGCATTGACACGATAAATATCAAATCAATAAGCCACCAAATCCCGAACCCGCCAAATGTCAGTAACATCAGAATCCCCGTGCCAATTTTGCCGACATAAAAACGGTGAATTCCCAATGTCCCTAAGAAAATGCAAAACAGCAAAGTTGCTATAAAACTTTTTGAACTTTTTGGCCCGTATTCTTTTTCCATTTTTTCTCTCCGTTGTTCCACAATGTCGCTAAGTGCTGTGGCTAAATTAGGATACTTAAATAGATATCCCTCATCCATTAATTTTTTCGGTTCTACGCGGGTACTAACTAGCAACATTTCTTCGGCCAATTCCTTTCCCGCTACCAATTTTAAGGCGAAGGCCGGCACAGTAAGAATTGTTGGACGTTGTAAAACTTCCCCAAGTACTGCGGTAAATGCCGCATTCGTAACCGGTAACGGTGCCACTGCATTGATCGGTCCTTGTATCGAATCATGGCTCAAGGCATAAAGAATTATCCCTACTAAATCATCAAGCGCAATCCAACTCATGTATTGTTCACCGGTTCCAAGCTTTCCACCTACACCAAAAGAGAAAGGAGGAAGCATCTTAGCAAGGGCACCCCCTTCAGAACTGAGCACAACGCCGATCCTTAAGAGTACGGTGCGTATGCCCTTTTCTTGCGCCGGAATAGCGGCCTGTTCCCACTGATTGCAAACATCAGCTAAAAAGCCGGCACCACGGGCTGAGCTTTCATTAAGGAGTTCATCTCCTCTTTCTCCATAATAACCAATTGCAGAGGCATTAATAAAAACTTTCGGGGGTTGCTTTAAACGAATTAAAGCATTGACTAGTGTCGTCGTGCTCTCAACTCTACTATTTAAAATCCGTTTTTTTTGCTCATCACCCCATCTGCCTGCTGCAATATTCTCGCCAGCCAGGTTAATGAAAGCATCAAACCCTTCTAAAGAAGCAATATCGACGAGACCGTCAGCAGGATTCCAAAAAACAGCTTCAGTCGAAACATCCTTTTGATTGCGCACCAGGCACAGGACTTGATCGCCTGCATTTTTTAATGCTTCTTGAAGGGCCTTTCCAACAAGCCCTGAGGCTCCACTAATCAGTACTTTCATTGTTCTTTCCTTTATTAATAACTGCAGTTTTCCAGGTTAAATCAAATCGCAAGCTTCCGGCGGCATCCAATGTTTTTCCTTCCCTTCCCACTTAACATTGCATCCAATAGGGTTTGTAATAGGATTTAAAATCGGTTTTCCTTTAAGATACTCTTCGAGGGCTATTTCCAGATTATTAATGGTCATTTTTGATGTGTCTCTTGGACTATCCACACCCCTGCCTGTATAAAACAATTGACGTTGCTTGTCGAATGCAAAAAAATGAGGGGTTCTAAGCGCCCCATATTTTTTAGCGACTGCTTGAGAAGCATCATGGAGGTAATACCACGGAAAATGGTTTTCATTCATTCTTTCGACCATCATTTCAAAAGAATCACCGGGAACCGTCGTCGCACTATTCGAGTTAATCCCAATAAAGGTTACTCCTTTCGATTTAAACTTATCTGCAGTTTGGCGTGTAATTTCATCCGAACCGAAAACATATGGACAATGATTGCAGGTAAAAAAAATGACTAGCACGTCGCTATCTTTAAAATCTTCAAGAGAATATTTTTTGCCATCTGTAGCAGGAAGTGAAAAATCAGGGGCCGTAGATCCGATAGGCAAAGTAAATTGTGTCATGAAATTCTCCTAGTTAGTTGTCTTTATATATTTAGCGGATAGGACAGCATCAAATCCACTGAATTATTATTGTACACTTCCTAAAAACAGCTGTCCTTTAATTTTACCATCTTTGATCTGCTGATGCAGACTTCCGGGCTGATAAATCACAAACTCATTGCGTACAGGACTATTTCGATGGGACTTAAATACTTTTTTTCCGTTTTCAAAAACCATAAACCCTCTACTACTCCCAAAAATGTTATCTACTAAAGCGATGATTTTATTGCGAATAAATAGGGGGATGTTTCGGAATAGGCTAAAAATGCGACTTAAAATCGGATTTAGGGGATACGATTCCACATAATCTAATTTATAAAAATTATGCGCTTTATTTTCTATAGTACTTAAAACTTTTTGTGACCAAAAGGCACAATTTTCAGCGCCAAACTGAAAAATTTGATGTCCATACTTAGATAAAATAAGTTCTTTTTGCAGAACTTTCATAAATTTTTCTGCCTCAGCTGTTGTCAAAGGGATTGGGTGAGAAGCCTGTTGTCGATGAGAATAAAAGAAATTCTCATCCGGATAAGAAACTTTAGCTCTAAAAGTATTTCCCAGGAATAAAACCAATTCAAAAGCTGTATTTGGAAATTTTCTTGGAAAAATTCCAAAAGGATAGACGCTATATTTTTCACTGCCTAAGGGAATCGCTATTTCAAAAAATCCATGGCGGCCATCTAAATCCATGTCAGGAGTCGTCCTGGAAGCTTTCGCAAAGACTACCCACTCTTCATCTTTTAAAGTCCCGCAGGATCGCTTTTTCAATTCTTCCCGGTCAATTTCTTCCACTAAAGGTAACTGTTTCCACCAATCTTTAAGTGTCAGATCAATGGAGCCAATATCGTGACAACTCCAGTACCTGATTCCATCGCGAAAAATTTCAAATTGACCAATTTCTTTATTTTTTTTTGAAAAACATTTAAGGATATTGTTAATTGTGGTTGGAGGGCCACCATCGAGCTTTAATTCTAAAGATTCATCCAAAATACTCACATACTCCGCTTTATTTTGAATGATAAATGGCAAAGCGATCATCTTCTCTACTATATCACCTGATGATTTTTCGAAGTTTAGTATTTGACAGGCTCCTTTTAAGCGGCCAATTCTCGATGATAGATAGCTGGATTTGATGCGCGCAGCTGTTGCAGGAAATTCTATAAATTGTGCAACCTCATTATTATCGCGTAAAGACCAACTGAAAAAGATCTCTTGCAGCCGCTTGCTTTCTAATAGCATATCGCAAAATTCCGGATAAGTTGAAACCTCTTCGAGCTTTTTTATTTCCTCTTGCGTAATTTTTTTATTTTCGATGAGTCGTTGTTTGTTTTTCCATTGATGAGCAGCCATGCATAGCTTTTCTGTTAAAATAGACTCTGCTGCCGCTCTGGTAATCCCCCCATTTGCAGCTGTAATGCGGTATTTCAATGCGGCTACCCGTTGCATGACATCTTCTAATTGCACTTTGATCTTCATATCGGGTTCTGCATTGAATAGGATGAACTTCACAACTTCGGCTGTTTTTAAGCAGGCTGTATGATAGTTTTTTTGGTCTGCAATGAGGGTTTCATTACCCTTAATGATCACAGGTTTTTTTTCAATGGTGTCGAGTAGACTACGGCATTCTTGACCTAATTGAACAAGGCGACTACTTTTCGAACTGAATAGATAATAAATCCCTTGTAACCAAGGAGAACTAGCGATATTTTTTTCATTTTGATAAACAGCCCAAGCTCTTTTCTCCAGTTCAATAGCCATAAGAAAATAGTCTTGGTGTGCGGTATTTTGATCAAATTTCAACATAAATTAAACCTAAATGCTCGTTGTATGATTTTGTGTAATCCTAATAATCCTAATAGCGACAGTTGAAGACAACAAAGCAATGCAATCATTGGGCCATAATCCCTTTATTATCTTAAACTGCCGTTTTAAGGATATAGTTTTCAATGACGGAAAACTCTCCGATTTCTTTGCGTACATTATAGCCATAGCAGCCTGATTTTCTGTACTTTTTTCTATTATTAAAATGATAAAGATTTTAAAACTGAGAAATTTTTAATAAAATTACATTTAAATAATTTTAAGATTTTAAGTCTTTTTAAATAAATTTGATAATGAATAAGAGTTTTAACTTATTTTTCTTTTTGGATTGGACTTAGAATCGTAAGTTTTTAAAGCTTCGAAAATATTTCAACAACATTTCGTTATTAAAATATTTTATATTTATCGTTTTTTTTTGCGGACATAATCTGAAGTCAAATCGAAATGCAAATCGAACTGTAAGTTGAATGAGTTCTTTTGCTTTTCTGCTAAGTGAAATTTGCGGCGGCTATATATACTATCAATGGTGTTAAGTTAAGAATAAATAACTAAGAATCAATCTCTTAAATAATAGATTTTGGATGAGATTTGGAGTGCGTGCGTGTGGCAGAGAGGCCGAGAAAAATTAGAATGCGAGCGATTTTATCAAGATTTTTTCGCAGATTTCAAATTCCCTCCCCTTTCATAACGTTCACGTTCCGTTGTGGAAGGGGAGAAAATTTAAAAGATGCAAAAAAGCTTGATAAAAGCGCTCTGCATCTCTATTTTTTCTCGGCCTCTCAGACTCGACTTTCTTATTTTTTTAAGCCGCAACTAAGAGGGACACCATCTCCTCAAATAGATTTATTTCTTGTCGCCTTTTTAGGTGACAAGAAAATTTTCTTCTTAGCACAGACTCCTTGACGTACATTAATATGTCTGAAAAGGTAGTATTTTTCTTTTTATACCATGCAGTATGCCTAAGAGGTATTTCTTCATCACCTTCTTCCTGCATTTTTAGAGCTATTAAATTTATAAGTGAAAAGGACGCAAATATTGCTGGGGTAATGCGATCGATTGCTTTATCCGACCACTGCCGCTGTGTCTCTATCCCAAGATGTCTTCTTGACTCTTCAAATGTCGTCTCCAACGACCATCTCCCTACAAAGGATTCTATTATCCAAGTTATAGTGTGGGTTAGGTCTGTACTAAAAAAAGCTTCCCATTCGCCTTCTTTAAATGTTTTTATAATAACCCATCTAATCGGTGTAGGTCGAACTCCAGGACAATACCATAGGCATTCTCCCGTTAAAGCAAGAACATCTCTCATTTTGCCTCCATACCAAGAAACTGTTAAAGTTGTCCATTTTCTATTTGGATCATTTGCTAATTCATCTAATGATGGGTGTCTTTGCCCAAGAATTCTTGGACGCCCTTTTGTTTTCTTTGTGGGAATAGAAGGAAATTCATACAAACGCGCATCTTTACGTAGACGTGAAATCAATCCAATAAATAGGTCTATACATGTATTAGCAATGTAAAAACACGCAAAAGCACTGTCTGCTACTAGGGTTATCTTTTGTGATTTTCCAGTCCAACGGCGTAAGTTTTTTGCGATTTGACAAGTCCAATGCGTCATGGTTTTGTGTTTATGAAAATCCTTGTTTTCATTTGTAGAAGATTTAAGAGGCTTTTTAGGAGGCATAAGAATTGTTAAGAAAGGTAAAGCCCAATTTTTTGAAGACCAAGGTAATCTAATAATTACAGCAGTCACCAACCAACTCAGTCCAATGGTTAAGACTTTATTAGACTTCTTTCAAAACCTCAAGGCGATTAAACACAAAGACACGAAGACTCTAAGACACGAAGAAGTCTACAGGATGCCATTTAAAAATAAGAAAGTCGAGTCAGAGCCACACGCACTCCAAACGGTCGCCACCACCATTGTTTTTTATTTATTTATTTTCAGGAGATTAATCACATCATCAGCAGGGTCATTCCACTGGGGAACTCCATTCACATAGTTCCCGTGAGCATGTTCGCCTACATGAGCGTAGTCATCCAAAGTGCCATCTGCTTTTCGGTCATCTCGTATTCCCACCGATTTTTCATCATTTAAATATTTATCCGATACGTTCTGCAAGTAACCAATACCTTTAACATCTGCCTTTTCTAAGGCGGCAAGGCAATCTTCAATAAGCTTAGCGGTTTGTTCGGGTGTTTTCACGAATTTTCGTGCTGCAGCAATTTCAGCCTCACTTTTGCCGGCAGCTATTGCTTTTTGAATCTGAGGCTCATCGACTAAATAAAGAGTGATTTCCTTGCCTTGCTGACCGCCAGGACGTTGGGGAGGAGCATCGTTAAACCAATTCTCAAGATCTTCTTTCTTTGGTCCAGCATAAACCTTAAATTGGACAACCCCATTTTCACCTGTAAGAATCGGCTCCAGGGCTTTAAACGCTTTCAAGCGATTTCCGGGAATAGTGGGATCTATCGAAATGTGAATTTTCATGCCGGCGCCACCAAAAACTTTTTTACTATCTACTTTGATATTTGTTACAGTATGGCCCATTCCGACATACCCTGGTGCCGAAGAATCAAGAGCATAACCATCGGTACGTGCCTTCTCTCCCTCCGGCCATGCAAAATCTATTAAGGCTGCTGTCTCACTTTTGCCTTCCGAGGTTTTATATGGCACATAACTATCATTTAATCTTTCTTTTTTAAATTGTGCTACCTTGCTTAAGGTATCGGTCAGTAAAGCTTTATTTTTTTGATTAACGACGGAAATTGCTACATTACGAACCAGGTTAATTGCCTTTACATATTCCTGATCGTTAGTACATTGATTTGGATCACAACTATGACGCTCAAGCCATTTATTCAAGCTAGCGCGATTCAAATGCGTGACTTCACCCTTGTCATTGGTTACACTAACAACCTTTTTAACGCCAAAAATTGACAAAAAATTTAAAATGAAATTTGAAACTGCATTATGCGTTCTAATTCCAAAATTACCCGTATTTTTATCTTGAGTTTCAGGAGTTGTCACATCTAAAGGTGACAGTCGATTAGAATGAGGAATTTGATTAAATGAAAGACCCATAAAATCTCCAATTAAATAATTAAAAATAGATTATTTGTTATTATATAATAATTTATTATAGCATTAATAATTAATTAAATTGAAATTGAAACTTCTCAATAAGAACGTCCATTTCCCCCCAATTTTTTTGCTCGTTGCGAGACAGCGCTTGCATATTTTCCATTAAACAGCTAATTTATTAGCTTAATCTAAGAACCTCCAAATTAAATGAGAATCAACAGGACATGTCTAAGCTCACCAAAGAAGCCATCCAGAACTTGGTTAAACTCAGCCGTATTGAGTGCTCAGAAGAAGAGCAAGATTCTCTTCTGGAGGACCTTAAAAAAATCCTTGTTTTATTTGAACAACTTGAAGAAATAAACACGGATGATGTTCCACCGTGCAATCAAGTGCTAGAGGGCATGGCAAACGTCATGCGTGAGGACATCGTCGTTAACATAATGCCCCGCGAAGATTTTCTCCTAAATGCCCCCTCGCAAATTGGCGGGATGATACGCGTTCCACCCGTCATAAAATCCAGTTAATCGCACAAGGTAAAAAACATGCATACCCTTTCCGCTATCGAACTCAGGGATAAATTTTTAAAAGGTGAATATACAGCTGTAGAAATCACTCAGACATTTCTGGATCGCATCGAGAAATTAGATGGACAAATAGGGGCCTTTCTTTCTGTATTCCCGGAGCGGGCCTTAAAAAAGGCCAAAGAGCTCGATGAAAAGCGCAAGAATGGACAAAAACCGGGAAAACTTGCAGGAATCCCTATCGCCTTAAAGGATAATATCCATGTCAAAGGGGAGATTTCCACTTGCGGCTCCAAATTCCTCACTAACTATCGAGCTCCTTTCGACTCGACAGTGACCAAACTGATTGAAGCTGAAGATGCCATCATCATCGGCAAAACAAACCAGGATGAATTTGCGATGGGTTCCTCTACAGAAAACTCCGCCTTGCAAAAAACACGCAATCCCTGGAATCTGAATTGTACCCCTGGAGGTTCTTCCGGCGGTTCAGCAGCAGCGGTGGCTGCCAGGCTTTGCCCTTTAGCTCTCGGAAGCGATACAGGGGGATCGGTTCGCCTACCGGCCTCTTTTTGCGGCATTGTCGGATTCAAACCCACATATGGACGTGTTTCCAGATTTGGCCTCGTTGCTTATGCTTCTTCGTTGGATCAAATTGGACCGTTATCTACAACTACTGCAGATGCTGCTTTGTTGATGGAAGTGATTGGAAAACATTGCGAAAATGATTCCACAAGCTTTGTGGGTCCTCAAGAAGAATTACTTGGTCAACTTAAAAGCAATCTTAGCGGCATGAAAATTGGTGTGCCTTGGGAGTTTCTTAGTCAATTGGCACCTGAGCCACAAGAAGTCTTTAAGCGTTCACTGGAATCTTTAAAAACACTTGGTGCAGAAATCGTTGACATCGATCTTAGCATTTTAAAGCATTCATTGGCAGTCTATTACATTTTAGCGACAGCGGAAGCGTCAACAAATCTCGCACGTTTTGACGGTGTCCGTTATGGAGTTCGCTCCCCTAAAGCAAAAACTTTAAGCGAAGTTTATGACCTATCCAAAGAAGATGGCTTCGGTCCAGAAGTGAAAAGGCGGATTTTGCTAGGCACCTATGTGTTAAGCGCAGGTTATAAAGATGCTTATTATAAAAAAGCCCAAAAAGTCAGAACTTTGATCATGAATCGTTATAAGGAAACATTCCAACATTGCGACCTTATTGCGACACCTGTATCCCCCTTTACTGCGTTTGAAATTGGGGCCATCAAAGATCCGATTCAAATGTATTTAGAAGATATCTACACGATTGGAATTAACTTGGCAGGTCTTCCGGCAATCAGCATCCCCCAAGGATTGGCAAGCGATGGCAAGCCCTTAGGTTTGCAGCTGATTGGTCCGCAAAAACACGATGCAATTGTCCTTGGATCCGCTTACGCCTTTGAAAAGGCGAATCATTACACTGCAATCCCTGAATTTGCAAAATAGGAAGAATCAATGAATCACTCTGCAGAATGGGAAACCGTCATTGGCCTTGAAATCCATGCCGAGTTGAACACGCTCTCAAAATTATTTAGTTCCGCACCTAATCGTTTTGGGGATGAGCCCAATACCAATATTGATGTGGTGTGTACGGGTCAACCAGGTGCCTTGCCGGTTTTAAACAAAGAAGCAGTGCGCAAGGCTGTACAATTTGGCTGTGCAATCAACGCCACGATAGCAAAATTTAGTAAATTCGATCGAAAATCCTACTTTTATCCGGATAGTCCCAGAAATTTTCAGATCACGCAGTTTGAAGAGCCTATTGTAATGGGCGGCATAGTCGTTGCTGAAATCGATGGAATTGAAAAACAATTTTGCGTTAATCGGGTACATATCGAAGACGATGCAGGTATGCTAAAACATTTTCCAACTTTTGCAGGTGTAGATTATAATCGAGCAGGCGTTCCCCTCATCGAAATCGTTTCGGAACCTTGCATTCACTCCCCTAAGGAAGCGACGGCCTATGCAATGGCTGTTCGAGCCATTTTGCAATACATCGACGCCTGCGATTGTAATATGGAAGAAGGTTCGTTGCGTATGGATGCTAATGTCTCTGTGCGTTTGAAAGGGGAGACGGAGTTAAGGAATAAAATCGAAATCAAAAACATGAATTCCTTCAGTAACATGGAAATGGCTCTTGAATCTGAAATCAAAAGACAAATCAAAGAATATACACAGAATCCAAATAAACCAATTCACGAAGTGATCAAACAGGCCACTTACCGTTGGGATCCGGAAAAAAAAGAAACAGCATTAATGCGCACTAAAGAGCAAGCAGAGGACTACCGCTATTTTCCGGAGCCGGATCTGCTGCCTATCATCCTTACCGATTCCTATATAGAGAATATCCGCAGAGCCTTACCTGAACTTCCCCTGCAACGTGAGAGGCGTTATGTCAAAGAATTCGGACTTTCTTTAGATAATGCTTTTATCATCACAACAGATAAGCTAATCGCTGATTACTTTGAAGAAGCCCTTGTAGCATGTAAAAACCCTAAAATTCTATGCAACTGGATCATTGTTGAGTTTGCAGGTCGGTTAAAAGATACAGGCAAAAATTTGGCAAACTGCGGCATCCCACCTATGCATGTCGGTAAATTAGTGGCATTAATTGACCAAGGCATAATCACCGGGAGGATGGCAAAAACAGTTGCCGATGATATGTTGCGTGCTCCGGGCAAAGATCCTGAAGTAATCGTTGCTGAAAACTCTGATTACCGTCCTGTGAACGATCAAGCAGAAATTGAAAAATTAGTGGATCAGGTGATTGCTGAAAATCCACAATCCATTGCTGATTTTAAAAGTGGCAGGGACAAAGCGTTTGCATTTTTGGTGGGTCAGATCATGAAGATGACTAAGGGAAAAGCCTCTCCTCAAATTGTAAATAAATTGTTAAAAAGTAAAATTGATTTGTTGTAGGGATGTTAGGGTTCTATAATTAACTTAGAAATATGTGTGGAGTCTATGCCGCTAAGATTTTTAATGCGTTAAAAATCTTAGCGGCATAGACTCTACATGCACTTCCACCCCTTCGGTCTTTCTTCTAAATATCATGAAGCAATAGTTCTTTGGCTGCTTTTGCTTGTTCCATTAAATCTGCATACTGTGGATCCTCAGTAGCATACTCAATGGCTAAATCCAATGCCTGAATGGCGCTTTCTCTATCATGAATGGCAAAGAGGCATTTAGCCAGATAAAAATAGGGAACCGGACTTTCCACATCTGTGACGGCAGCCATTTCATATGCGTCAATAGCTGCCTCATAATCACCACATAATTGAGTAGACATGCCGAGTCCAAGCCAATAATCATGGTTGTAAGCATTCAACGTAACCAAAAATAAAAAAGCATTGGCAGCATCAATATAACGTCCATGTTCAAAGAGTTGATAAGCACCCTGATAAAATTTAGCCATCGTTTCATCTTTAAATCCAAGAATTTCCTGTGCAGACTTCCCTTTTGCTAATTCTTTTTTTAACAATTTCTTATCTTTTAATATCTCTTTAGCTCGCTTAGATAACTTAAATTCATCTAATTCATCTTTCATTTCTATGCCTTTATACTTTTTTTAACAAAATGTAATCTAAAAAATGAAAATTATATCGGTTTTTGCGAACATACCTTGTCAGTAGAGGCAATATTGTGTATACTTTAGTCCATTATATAACTAAAAGAAGATAGAGAAAGTTTTAAAAATCTCCTTTAATAAAAGTGATGTGACTATGCTAAATCCAATTACCAATACTATTACTTCATCCAATCCCTCAGAGGGAATAAAAGCTGCTCATGATAAAGTTCCCACCCCTCAGTATCTATCTGACACAAAAGCTACTATTGCCTCTAAAGCGATTTCCACATCTTTAATGGAGAAAATCCATCCGATTACTGAAAAGATCAAAGAAGTTGCCTTATTGATTTTAGCTGTCGCAGTCAGTGCCTTCCTTTTTTGGGTGAATCCTTCTATTTTTGCAATCGGATTCATTTCAGGAATTATTTTTGACGATCAAGTGAAAAATGCCATCCAAAAAATTAAGAACATATGGATGAATCAAAAATTGACTGGTTGTATTTTAGGCACCATTGCGTGTTTCCTCTCTTTGCCAGTCACTCTTGCAACAGCTTCTTTCCTTTGGTCTGCCCATCTTGGGACATCTTGGATCGATCAGAATCTTCAGACGAAGCAAGAGGGACATCCATCCGCGGATGGAACAACTCAAAAGTCGCCTGCAACTGGGTTTTGCTAATATGGGTATATCTTTCGGTACTGCTAATACTGGCATGCCCGAGCATTTCTTGAATAATGCGCAAATCTGCGCCATTATCCAATAAATGTGTGGCAAAAGAATGCCTTAAAGTATGCGGGGAAATATTTTTAGCGATCCCTGCATTTTTGGCATAACCTTTAATCATTTTCCAGACCATCACTCGAGTAATTCGTTTACCCCGCTGATTTAAAAATAATGCATTGCCACGATCCCCATCGCGAAACTTAAGATAATGATCGATTGCAGCTATCGCCTCCTCTCCAATTGGGACAACCCGCTCTTTACTCCCCTTTCCCATCACGCGCAAAGTAATGTCATCTACCTGATAAATGTCTAAAGCACAAAGCTCCGAGACACGCAATCCACTCGCATACAGGACTTCAAGGATTGCCTTATCGCGGGCCCCTTCAAAAATAAACACATCCGGTTGCTTTAACAGTCGGCTAATTTCTTCACTCGACAATACTTCGGGAATTAATTGCCAAAGCTTGGGACTCTCAAGATACAATGCAGGATTTGCAGTGAGCACTCCTTCTCGACAAAGAAAACGAAAAAAAACTTTAATTGATATCAAAAATCGGCAAAGAGAGGCTGGGGCAAAATTTCCATTTTTTAGTTGAGAAAGGAAGGAAATCATGTGATTAACATTAACTTCAGCACTAGAAAATCGGCCGTCAGACTTTAAAAAAGTTGAAAATTTTTTAAGGTCGCTTTGATAAGCCTCTACAGTATTAAACGCCAAGCCTTTTTCTGAAGCAATATAAGAAAGGAAATCCGTAATTTCATCATCAATATTAGAATTCATTAAGAACCTTTAACCAATGTGATTGAATTAACACAATTTTTGTATATGTTTCTCAACCACGGCAGTGGTGAAAGATATTAGCCCCGTGTGAAGGCTTCCTGCCGGAACGCGGGGAAAGAATTAAAATCATCGCAGAGCTGCGGCAGCAGTGAAAGGATCGAAGGGTTTTATCTTCATTGTGTTTGCTAATCTCTTTCGCTGCTGCCGCAGCTCTTATTTTATTGTCTATATACCCCGCGTTCCGACGCAGGAAGCGTCTCCACACGGGGCTAATATCTTCCACCACTGACGTGGTTTAGCCTAAGCACTAAATTTCTTTGCCAGCTCTGATTGAACGTCTTCTACTTGCAATTCAGAAAGAGAGATTTTTGGCACACAAAGCATTTCTTCAGTTTCTGCTACTTCGTAGATACACAAGGGTAATTTGCCTACATTTCTTACTTCTTGCCGCAAAAATATCAAACGCCTTCTGGCTAGATAAAGAGCTAACACAAAAGCTTCAGCCATTTTATGGCTGGTGTCTTGATCTTTAAGCACTTCTTTTAAAAGCATAAGCGCGCGCGCATCGCGCTTCTTGGGCAGCTCGGATGTTTCTTTTTTAATAGGCACTGCTGATTTCCAACAACTACCGGGCAATTTGGATTGGATTTGGATTTTTTCCCAACAATCGAGGCAATAATCTTGCCTATGATAAGTGTCATCATGTTCTCCACGCACTAAAGCAGAATAATATTCTACTCCTTGAGCAAATGACTCTCCGCCTTTAAAACAAGTTGCGGCGCGTTTAGGAATTTCTATTTGATACATGGGCTAACTCCGATCCAAGATATTTAAAAGGCTTTAAGCTGTTGAATAAATGCATCACCCAAAGGATATTCTTTATTTTTCTCTGGAACAGCAAACCTTTCGATTACTTTTTTAGCAAGCACCTTTCCAAGCTGAACCCCTTCTTGATCAAAAGAATTGATTCCCCAAACAAAACCTTCAAATGCAACCTTATGTTCAAAATATGCGAGTAAGGCCCCAAGGGAAAAAGGAGTAAGCTGTTTTGCTAACAGCATGTGGGAAGGACGATTTCCTTGAAACTGCTGATTTGGATTCGTGCTTTTTTGACCTGTAGCGAATGCGATAGCTTGAGCAATTAGGTTAGACAATAATTTTTGCTGCAAGGTTGTTCCTTCCCATTTGCTGTCTTGACCACATTGACTTTCCTGATAGCCTATAAATTCTAACGGAATAATATCAGTGCCTTGATGAATGAGTTGATAGAAAGAATGTTGAGCGTTAGTACCGGGTTCTCCCCAAATGATAGGACCTGTGGCATCGCTAACTTGATTTCCATTTTGATCAATATGTTTGCCATTAGATTCCATTTCCACTTGTTGGATATGTGCAGGATAGCGGAGCAACGCCTGAGAATAAGGGATTAATGCTAACGTGGGATAATGGAGAAAACTGCGGTTCCACACAGATAACAAAGCTCCAAGAAGGGGAATGTTATCGGCAATATCCTTATTGAGCGCTGCCTTATCCATGGCATGGGCTCCCCTTAGAAAATCCCAATAGACTTCAAATCCGAAAGCAAAGCTAAGCATCACACCACCAACCATGGATGTTGTTGAATAGCGCCCCCCAATCCAATCCCAAATATAAAAGCTTTCGAGATAGCGTTTCTTATCATCCATGGGACTACTTTCGGATGTTACCGAAACAAAATGTTTTTCGGAGGGAATTCCCTCTTTTTTAAAAAATTCGCGAACAAATTTTTCATTTGCTTGAGTTTCAAGGGTTGTTCCTGTTTTGGAAACGACCACAACTAAAGTTTTAGTTAAATCAAGTCCTTTCATTGCCATGACAGCGTCATCAGGGTCGATGTTGCTGATAAAGCGCACTTTTCGTCCCTTTCTTTCCAGATGGCGCAAAGCCATATAGTGGGCTCTTGGCCCCAGATCAGATCCCCCAATACCGATTGTCACAAGCGTTGTAAATTTATTTTCATGGTCGAGTTGCTTGATAAATTTTTTCAGTTTATCGACTTCTTTTTTAGCTTTTTCTGCCGCAGCAACTGCTTCTTTAGATGGGTTAGGGGCATCAAAAAAATCGCGTGTAGCGGTATGCAAGACGGCTCGATTTTCCGAAGGATAATTTTTAATCGTATTGAGGATGGCTCCTGCTTGCATTTGTTGCATTTTTTCTAAAGCATTACTTTCTTGAGCGAGATCGGCAAGGGTCTCCATGACTTCATCGGTGATTCTTTCAGTTCCATAGAGTAGTCGGTAACCGGCAGATTCCGCGCTAAAATGAGCGATCCTTTCGGGAGTCAAGTGGTCTTTTTTTGTTAAATCAAAGGGTTTTTTGGCAAAAGTTTTAAGCTTGAGGTAAGAAGCGTAATGGGGAAATTCAGGCGATTTCAGGTTTCCTGACTTTTCTTTTTTTTTAGTTATTGTCATTTGATTCTCCTCGATTTTCCTTAGAATGAAACATTGGAAGATATTTTGCAATACAGGTTCAAAACAATGAGGGTTGCTAGCAATGACTCGCACATATTTATGCTTTTTACAAAAAACACAAATATGTTAACAATTTGACAAACCGACCATTGACTAAGAACCTGTTTTGTATGCTCGCTAAAAAATGACCTTACCATTTTGATGCTTTACGGACAGGAAACTCCGTTATTAGAAACGAATTTTTTCTCATTAATAGTGCTCTATACCATTGTTGATTCCACAATACCAATCCCAAAATGTTTGAATCCAGATAGAATTTGCTTTCCGGCACATGAACTCTGATTATTCTCGTACAAATCTCGTATTCCCTGTAATGCTCCATCAACTATTTTTGATAATCCGTACCCAATTCGAGTTAAACTTACGCCTATTCCAAGTAATGGATAACAACAATAATCATCTAATTTTACTTGCCCTATAGTCATACAACCTCAATTTAATTTAAATATTAAAATAGTAAATGACCATTCCAACATATTATAAAATTAATTTCAATTTTAATTCTATTTAATCTATTTCGGCTTATAAGTCAGATAACCAATTGAAGTGTGGAAGATTTCCTACGTAAGGATTTATTCTTTCAAAAGGTACATTGATCAAATTCATAAAGTCTTGTTTTAGATATGTCATCTCCCCACATTCTATTTCTTTAAGACTTTGAAGTTCTAAAAAATCATTACAAGTTTCTCTTTTAATGCTCATGCCTTTTATGGATATTTTTTTTAGATTTTGTAAATTTTTTAAATTTTTTATTTCATCGATTTCGTTACCCCAAAATGCTGTGCCAGGCAAATCTAAACATTCTAGATTTGACATATCTTTTAAATGTATTAAATCTTTGGCCTTAAAACGAGAAGATTTCATACTATCTCGAATTTTCAAATATTTTAATTTTTTGATTTCTTTTAGATGTTCATAATTGGTGCAGGGGCTTCCCCAAAGAGTTAAATTTTTTAATTTTTCAAAATTTGGAAGCATTTGCATATCATTTTTGTTTAACAAACAACGGCTAATTTCCAATTTTCTAACTTTTTTAAATTTTATGCATTGACTATTCAAGACAGCAAAATCACTATGAAATATACCTTCATGAAAAATAGTTAAATCCTTAATGTCCGGAAATGTATTGATTAATCTTTCAAGCTCTTTAGGGTGATACTCGAACATATCAGTGTTGAATGTCAAAACTGTAATTTTTTTGTCCATCACTAAGTCTAAATATTCTAGGGTTTTCCATATTTTGCTATTCAATGGAGTGCTTCCAAGCGCATTAATTAAATATTTGGCAAAGATATCTTCAATTTGTTTAACGCTCGGATCTATTGTGGATGTTTTTGGATGCCGCAAAATTTCAAGATTTTTTCTATATCTTTTACAGCCTTCTACAACTTCTAAAAATTGCTCTTCCATTTCTAGAATACTTTTAACTTCAAAACGAGGTAGTTTTTCTAGAAAATCACTCATAATAGAACAATCTTCAAGCTTGTGGATTAGATAAGTAGCTAAGACACCTTCCATTTTTTTAACAATCTCGATTATTTTTTTTATTTTATTATATCCCTTCACTTTTAAATCGAATTCACATAACTCAAAAGTCTGAAAGGCTTCTAATAATTTTTTCTCAATACCTTGTTTTTGTTCTGTCGCTTTGTCTTTTTCTAAGCTTTTATTTTTATTAATGATCAAAGAATATAACTCGATCAATTTTTTTAAGTTCAAATCACTATTATTTAATTCTTTAAATAGATTTTTTTTGATATTCTTTTCTAAAAATTCGTCTGGAAAAGATTGTATAAAGTTTAAAAAATTTAAATTATTTTCAATCCAACTTTTATATTTATTGATTTTATCTAATTCTTTTTGGCGCTCTAGTTGTGCCTTTATTTTAAGAGTTGGCTGTTGGTAATGGTATGGGATAACAGGATGGCTTGAAGAAGTTATTTTTAATGTCATGAAAATATCCTTTGAACGCTTTTTTAATGCTTTTTGGGTTCAAAAAATAACAAGAATTTAATACTAAAGCAAATTAAAAAATGGCCAAGCGCAATTAGTAACTTGGATTGCTTGACGGCCGGTTCCAGGCACTGCAATGTCAACAATCTTCAGTAGTGCGATGTTGAAATTGAACTGGGGGAAGATTGTCAACATGGCAATGCCAGGCACCTATGTCGTAGCGGACTAATTGAAGGTACTAAGCGCGTAGGGACATAGGTGTAAGTAAATTTATTTAATCGTAAATTAATCGATTGCTCGAAGAAGGTAATCAAACCATCCATTGCTTACAACTGCTATGAATGATATGGAAAAAGCTAAAAAGGCATATTCAGATGATAAGTCAGTCGAAATTTGCGAGCATCCTATCGATTTGACCTCGCAACGCGGGCTGCCGGTTTGGAGTGCGTGTGGCTCTGCCACCGCTTTTACAACGAGTCCGGCTCTGCCGGCGAGACCATCCAGGAGGGCAAAGAACGAGACCTCTTTTGGATAGTCGTTCACAAGAATCAATCCCTTGAAGATAGCTCCACATAGTCTTTAGGCATAAATGAGCCAATGGCTAAGATGTCGTCAAATGAATTTATTCCATAATGGTCTCGCCGGCAGAGCCGGACTCGTCGAAAAAGCGGTGGCAGAGCCACACGCACTCCACATAGCAACCAGCACCCCTATTCTCTGTTAGCCTGATGCGTATGTGGCAGAGCCACACGCACTCCAAACCGGCAGCCCGCGTTTATTTTGTCTCTTTAAACCTTAAACTTAGGAAATTGCAAAGTCATAAAATCTGCAAATGAGATCTCATTAGACAACCCAAGAAGTCCTTCCCCTACAGACACAACTGTTCCTCCCGCTGCACAAAACCCTTGTAACTTTCTCTTAAATTGCATATCTACCTTCTCAACATCTACTATCAAGTAATCCAGCCCATCCCACTCCGTTGACAATTCCACTTCTGAAATTACTCGCAAAGGAATTTGATTTTTTTTCAGCTCTTGTAATACATTGCTTAAAGAGGCTGCTACAGACTCAATACAAGACAATTCTTTTGGCAAACAGAATCCAAGAGGTGCTCTTTCAGATTTAACAACATTGGCGACACTCCGCCCCAACATTCCCTTTTCAAGAAAAGGGGCTTCCCAGCCAAGCTCCCCTCCTAATACTTGCTTATCTAAACACTTTTTAATTCCTAAATGAAAGCGTTTAAAGCGATCTTTAGCAAGCAAATGAGCGACTGTAAAAGAATCATCTTCTGCACTTGCATCTAGCAGCATAAAAAATGGTAGCCGGCTTGTAATTCCCGACACCAAAAGATTTAAGTATTCAGCAATCATATCCCTGCAATAATACAGTAATAGACGATTGCCGACATGCGATTGCTTCAAAAAAGCAACTGTGAGGTCCTCAAAATTGGCTAATGATAGTGACGTTTGAGTGAAAAAAACTTCCAAGCTTCCAAATTGCCCTTTAATCCAACTATGAAGATTGTCTACCGCCTCCCCTTTCCATGGATAGATTTTATTAAAATCGAGGTCCCCGCGATATACACACAGCCCTACTGTTTCTTTTCGAAATTCATTCCATAGGATTTGACAAAAATGCTCTAGTGAAAGACTCAATGCTAAAAATTGTGTGCGGTTTTCAAGAGGATGATGCAATCCATCCGCAAATCCTAAATCAATTTCCCAAAAAATTCGCAATCCTTGAGAGATATAAGTTAAAGCCGCTTCCCTTTCTTTTTTCCACGAAAGATCGGCTGTCATTCCCCCGTCAATCGAAATCCTAACGGCATTAAATCCTTCAGGGACAAGCTCACCGCAGTAGAAAGAATCAAAAATAATAAGCGAGGACTGATCATCATCCATCTCATCCCCATCATCATTTCCTTGATTTTCGTCATGCTGATGGTGATGGTGATGGCCGGTAATAGTAGTCAGCTTATTGTGAATAGTCATAGATAAATATAATAAGGGGATGGGGAATTCCATGACAGTTGCTCAAGACACTCTGCCAATAGATTTTCCTGTGTTTTAGCTTGAAATCCCCACCAATTCAGCAATCGTTCCTGAGGCTTGTTATGGGGATGAAATAGGTTTCGCAATAAATGTAATTCTTTTCCTTGAGCTTGCTCAAGATGCAAGGGAATTTCATCCCAAGGCTGTAAATGGCTAGATTGAAGCGCCTTCTCAGCATCGGATAGAATAAAGGTGGCTGAGAGTCTTGGGATTACCCAAGGCATTGAGACGCCATGAAACAAATGATAGTCCTTAAGCTGCTTGTGATATTCGATCTCTGTAGGCCCTCCGACGTAAGCGATGACCGGCAAAAGTGTATTTTGTAAAACAGGTCTTGCCGCTGCATTGCAGCTAAAGGATTGCGGTTCTTGACGAACTTTTGATAAAAGTTCGTCAAGAGTAAAATTTTCAGTTCCGGCGCTAAAAAATTCACCGTTAAAACGCAATTTAAAACGCTTATCATTTTTATTGATGAAAAATAAATTGGTGGGCTCACCCACTTTAAGTACGGTTGGTTCGCCTGTTTTTTCAATTTTATCTGTCGTGTCTTTTAATAACTGCTGAATGGTTTGACATTCAGTGATTTCTTTTAAAAAAAATGGGATTGCCAAAGGACGTAATAATTTTGGTTCAAGAAAAACCATTCCGGTGCCGGCAAATAAGGACACTAACAATTTTACCATAGATAAACTATAAAGCTCGCCAACAGCTGCAAATAAAGGAGAAGGGACTTCTAAAAAACTCCAAAAAGCACTGATTTCATCTAAATTTTTTTGACTTAGCCGAAGGGTCTCCACAGGGGTTCCATCTCTTGGCAACGTTAAAGCAAAGCGTTTAAAATTGCCGTTAGAGTCTATCAGATAAGTATGGTCAATTTCAGCGACATCATGATCTTCTGTAGCCAACCAGTAAATAGGGACAGCACCTGTTTGCCTTGCGATCAGCAAACAACTGATCCCTTTTAAAATAGCGTATAGAGGTCCTCCCATCAAACCCAATTGCTGGCCTGTCACTACGCAATCATTAGAAGGTAATACTAATTTTTTGATATTTTCTAATGCAATAACATCGTTACCTATTTTTTTGTTATAATCTTCAAGAATTGAAACTAAGGATTCACGAGGATAATTTCGATGAAGCACCTGATTGCGAACATCGATAAACGCATGAAAGTCAAACGAGGTGACCCCTGAAGAATCAATTAAGGACTCACTCGTTGATGTGTTTATGATTGGAGAATTTGTTACACGCATGCTTGATTTTTTCTTTTTTGAAAACAATGATAGCGAATAGCCAGACCCTTTGATCTCCAAAGTTGATCAAAGTAGGATGTCCCGTATTCCTTTTCTTCCGTTAAATAAAAAGGTTGAGGATAGACAGATTCAAAACAATTGTGACTACCCATGACTTCAATCAGCCATTCGGAATAAGGGATATCATCTGTTACAAATGTTAACGATTTTCTTTCTTTTAAGATACGACATAGTTGATTGGCAAACTCCGGCTGTATCAGTCGATTTTTGGCATGTCTTTTTTTAGGCCAAGGATCAGGAAAATTAATATAAACATCACTCATCGATTCATTGGCAAGATAGCGTGCCGTGGCCATATGTGCCTCACCGCAAATCACCATTAAGTTCTTTAAACCCAAGTTTTTAATTTTAGACCAAATTTTTCTTACACGATCGAACTTCATTTCCACAGCCACCCAATTTAAATGGGGATTAGCTAAAGCTTTTTCAGCGATCCATGCGCCATTGCCGCTGCAATATTCAATGACAACAGGTAAGTCGTTAGCAAAAAACTCCTGATGATTCCAGCCTGCAAAGATAAATTCTTCTGCGTTTTTTGGTCTGCTAGGAATGTACCAAACCCGATCATGCACAAAAATAAGTTTTTCTTCTTTGGGAATGGGAGGACTTAAATCTGCAGGTTTCATAACTCTCTTAAATTAAGAATGAAAAAATGAAAAGCATAGTCCATTTCAGTATTTTTCTCAATTCCTAATGTAATCGTAAAAAACAGCACTGTGTAACTTTACTAAAAATACAAAGTTCACTATGCTCAATAATTCTCAATAGCCAAAACCATATACTGTAACTACTCAAAAAGTGAAGGTAAAAAAGACAAGGTAAAAAAAGACATTAGTTGTCGGTTTGGAGTGCGTGTGGCTCTGCCACCGCTTTTACGACGAGTCCGGCTCTGCCGGCGAGATCACTTAAAAGAGTTAAAGTTATGACAATCGCTTAGGGAATGCCGACCATTAACAAGGATACGTTCTTTGCCTTCTTAAGTGGTCTCGCCGGCAGAGCCGGACTCGTCGTAAAAGCGGTGGCAGAGCCACACGCACTCCAAACCGACAGCCAATGTCTTTTTTACCTCCACTTTTTGAGCAATCATCATTAAAAAAATACTATAAGATGCATTATGATTAATAGAAATGATCCTTGTTGGTGTAAAAGTGGAAAAAAATGGAAGTTTTGCCATTACCCTGTGAAAGATGCGACAGACTCTCCATTAAATCACGAAATGAAATCGCTCTACTGGAAAAAACACCATATTCTCATTAAAAACAACGAACAAATTAAAGGGATTCGTCGAGCCTGCCAGCTTACAGCTCAAATACTTGACAAAACATGTGCAATGGCTAAAGAGGGAATAACCACACAAGAACTTAATGACTATGCTCATCAGCTGCATCTAGAGGCCGGCGCTATTCCTGCCCCCTTGCATTATGGAGAACCTCCATTTCCCAAAAGCATTTGTACATCCATTAATGAAGTCATTTGCCATGGCATTCCCGGTAACAGAAAATTAAAAGATGGCGATATCATGAATATCGACCTATCTTGCATTTTAGATGGCTTTTATGGCGACTGTAGTAGAATGGTTACTATTGGAGAGATCTCTCCGGATCGACAACTTGTCATTGATGTTTCTTACGAATGCTTGATGCAATCAATCGCCATATTAAGACCTGGAGTATTGGTCTCTGAAATTGGTGAAGTCATCGAATCCCATGCAGTAAAAAGAGGATGCTCTGTTGTGTATCAATTCGTTGGCCATGGCGTCGGCGTAGAATTTCACGAAGGTCCCCAAATTCCACATAATCGCAATTCAGTGAATATCCCCTTGGTAGCAGGAATGACATTTACCATTGAACCCATGATCAATCGGGGCGTAAGCGAGGCAAAGATTGACTCGATAGATAAATGGACGGCCAGAACTAAAGATGGAAAAGATAGCGCTCAATGGGAACACACCATTCTAATTACAGACACAGGGCATGAAATTCTCACACCTTGGGTACGTTAAGCTTGAACCATTAGAGATTCGATGACTTCGTGTAAACGATTAACCTCTAAAACATGCTGATGTTCCACCAGAGCCAACTCACTTTCTGCGGCTGCGATCAAACGACGAAGAGATTCAGTTGATTCTTTATCATCATCAATCTTTTCTTCCTCCCGATCCTTTTGAAGGACGAGCAGTTTTTCCTGCGTGATAAATAATGCCCGTCGCGTAGAAGTTAACACTTCAGATTTCTCGGCAAATTGCTCTTTTAGCTGTATGTACAAACCCTCAACCCGACGTAACTCTTTATCATTTTTCGTTGTTTCAGATAACTCTTGCTGCATTAAACTTAGTTGATCAAGCTTTTCAGATAAGTTTTTGTTCTCAAGAGATAGTGAAGCTACTAACTCATTTTGGTGAGCTAACTTTTGTAAAAGCGTCTGATTCTCATGATCCAGACCCATGAAATCTTTATGCTTTTTTTGAAGCGATTCATACTGCTCAATAACATTTTCTTTCTCACAAAGTAGTGAATCAACGATTTCATTTTGAGTAGCAAGTTTATTTAACAACAACAGCTTTTCATCTTCTAAATCAATAAATCCTTCAAGTTTTTGCTGCAACGAATCGACTTGATACTCTAAGCTTTCTTTCACACTAGACAATGAATTAATGATTTCATGAGCAGCTTCTAATTTACCTTGAAGCCCTTGAACGACGACTTTACCATAAAGGTTTACTGTGTCCGGATTAACCAGCTCTTGTAATTCTTCAATTCTCATTTCATTTTCAGCATTCTCTTGCCGTAACTGAGAGAGCTGCTGCAGCATTTTTTCCTGCTTAACAAAGGTTGTTGTGATTTCATGGCGCGCAAGCCTGATAAGTTGCTCATTAGAATGTTGCTTCTCTTCTTTTTCAGACAATTGCTCTTGAAGTTTATTTACTTGAAGATTCAATTCATTTTGCTCGGCAATAAGCTTATTTTGTGCTTTTAGATAACGTTCATTAAGATGCAACAAGGTTTGTTTGTGATCACAAGAATCCTTATTAAGTGCCTCTACAGCATGATTCGCTTCTTCAGAGCAAAGAACAGTGACAACAAAGGTAGAAGCAATGGAAAGTGATAGGGCAATGATCCAAAGCCATGATTGTGAGGATTGTTGTTGCAAAGAATAAATCATGATCATTGCAAGAAAAGCGGAGAAAAACGCCACTCCTCTCCACTTCCAAATATGGCAGGCAATGACACCTCCCATCGCTGTGAGAGGAAATATCAAAGGAGTATAAGACCCTTTCATGGCTATTGCAAGTAAAATGCAACAGATAAACATTGGCCCTGGAATAGTCCAGAATTGGGACTGAACATTTATTTTCTTTAAAGAAATACCCACTTGACACACCGATTTCAATATGTTTTGAAAAATCGGGAGTATAGCAGATGACTAGTACAGTGTAAAGTAAATTGCCGTTTCCAGGATCATCCTAATAACGGCAGTTGAAGACGATAAATTGACGCAATCTTTTGAGTTATAATCACTTTCGATGGGGGTCGCCTTCACCCATCATTCTAAATGGTGAATTTTTTTTTCTCGACAGCAGAAATTGTCCGCCTCCATTTCCTGGCCATCGATATGCAACTGCGCTCCTTGTAGAATGTAAGCAGCAAGAGTGGCATCTCCCTCGTAACTCATTTCAACTTGCATCTGGCCGTCACGAGAGGGTGCATCACATGTAATCAGAACATAACAAGCATGTTTTTTTGCCAACTCTTCTTTTAAACACTTATCGCCCGGGCGTTTCATCAATGTTCCTTTTAAATGAATAATACAGTTACCTTTTCGTTCCCGATCAAAAGAAGGTTTGAGGGATCAAAAATAGCTCTAAAATATCATCAGAAGTCTATTTTTCAAGTTTATTTCATTTAATTGCCACATTACTTTATCTTCGATTTATTACCAAGCTAAAATGGGCTGTCAGTGAATGACTTCAATCTTATTCGCTTTAAGCTTCTGAATGATTCCACTAGGCACTTTTACACATTTTTTGAGGTTAACTTTCCTCAAATTAGACATTCCGAGTAAAAATGTGTAATTAAGCAGATTGATTTCACATAAATTAAGCTCTTCTATCGGCAAGGATTTTAATAAGTCTGTATCTATCTTTCCTGCATATCCGGAAAGTTGCATTTTTTTTAAATAAGGAAATGATTTTAATGAATCTAAATTTTTAATAACTGAACACCTATTTAATATAAGGGTTTGTAATTTATTACATCCCTTAATCTCTTCTATATCAACTACTTCGTTATAACTCAAATCCAAAACAACGAGGGAAGATATATCGCTAATGAATTTATTATTAAGATGCTCACACCCTCTAAGGTGTAGAACTCGAAGTTCGAACGATGATAATAAATCAAAATTTTCAATATTTTTACACCCGCTAAAATTAACTTCTTTGAGTAATCGACAAGATTTTAAGAAATCCAGGTTTTCAAGCCTGCTACATCGACTAAGATTAAGGTCTACGAGACTAGAAAAATTTTTAAATATATCAAAATTAAAATCTTTCGGTAAGTCAAAACTAATTTGGGAGTGTAAATGTAAGCTTTTTAAAAAAGAACCACATTTTTCCAAGAAATCTAAATTACGGTTGGCTTTTATAATTAATTCTAAACTATTTAATCCACATTCTGATAAAAAATCATAGGAACTAATTTGATCACAACGCTCTATTTTTAAATTTTTTAAATTTTTACAACTTTTTAATATATCAATATTTGTTGTGGCCACGTTTTTTAAATAAATGTATTGTAAATTTTTTAAATTTTGAATTTTCAAAAAAAATTCCTGGCCTATTTTACAATCTTTTAAGGACAAGGAAATAAGATTTGGAAATAAATTGGCTACATTATCCAAATCCAATTCAATATTTTTAGTATAAAGTTCTGATTGTTTATCAATAGTCAATTTAAATATATTTAATTTATCATCCTCACTAAAAATATTTAACCAGTTTTTGTTGCTTTGGATTTTTATATCCCTAGGAATAATTTTCTCAGAGTTAAGCTGATTGATCAGTTCCTTTTTTGCAACTGCGTAATAAAATTTTGAAGTAAAAGCTAGAGAAAGCAACGATTTGATATCCATGCCCTTAACGAAAGATTCTTCAATTCCTTCTGATTCTTTTATAAACAGAGGAACGCCTTTATTTTTATTAATAATTTGTAATGCTTTTAATTCAATTATTTTAATATTAGACAATGTAATTTTTGACTCTAGTTGACTAAACTTTTTAGATGTGACAAGTTTTTCATAAAATTTATCGATTGGATTAAATAAAGTTAAAATAATTTCATGAGCACCTATTAATTTATTCCCTTCTCCCAAACGCGTATTCATTGCAATTCCAAGATAAAATCTTTCTTGTTTCTTGGCACTAAGGTTATTTAACTCTTCCAATATAGTCTTATAAATAGGTCCTATTTTTTTTATAAACTCGTTCAGTGTCGTGCTATTGTTTATTTTTATTTTTTTAATAAACTCCAAAAAAGATTGAGTATCTTTATATAAATTAATCTTGCTACTATTATCCAATGAATACAATTTTGACCAGTTTTTAATAAAATCTGGAATTATCTTTTCAAATTTTTGAACAGCTTCATTCGAATAAACCTCAGGAACAGCTAAAGGCTGATAAATAGTTATAGGTAGTTTTTGAATATTCATTCACCACTCTCCTCTACATTAAAATAAAAAACATTTGTCATTCTCGTAATATTTCTTTATAGTGAAAATTATTTCACTAATAGCTCCTTCTAATCGATAACCACAAATTTTTTATGCCGCACGAAGCCTTAACCTTTCAATTACTAGCCGAGCTTGATGCGCAAAAAGAAAAAATGGTCAAGCAACTTACCTTGTGGGCAAACATCAATTCTCATTCAGACAATCTCCAAGGTTTAGCAAAGATGCTAAAAGTCCTTGAAAAAAGCTTTTTCACTTTAAAAGGATTTTCGGAAAGAATTCCTTTGGATCCTAGGCCAATCCTTTCTCCATTAGGAAAAATTGTTATGCAACCGCAGGGTGAGGCTTTGCACATCACAAAACGATCTCACGCGCCCATACAAGTTTTTCTTGGTGGGCATATGGATACGGCCTACTTATTATCTCATCCGTTTCAAAGTGTCAATCATGTAAATGAAAATATCTTGCAAGGTCCAGGCGTAGCCGATATGAAAGGCGGCCTTTTAATCATGCTGACAGCTTTACAAGTACTTGAAAATCACCCGGCAGCAAAAAATATAGGCTGGGAAGTTTTAATCAATCCGGATGAAGAAATTGGATCGATCGGTTCCGAATGGCTATTTAGAGCGGCTGCCCAACGCAATCATCTAGGCTTAATCTTTGAACCGGCTTTCGCCGATGGGGGCTTGGTGAGTTCTAGAAAGGGCTCCATGAATTTTAGCGTTAAGGCTGAAGGCCGTGCTGCACATGCCGGAAGGGATTTTGATAAAGGATGTAATGCCATTTTAGCTTTAGCGGAGTACATCATTCAAGCTAGCCGTCTTAATGACCCTGATAAGGGAATCTCTATTAATCCCGGCTATATCCAAGGGGGTGGGCCAGTCAATATCGTGCCGGAACTTGCCATTTGCCGCTTTAATGCTAGAGCTATTCATAAAGTTGATTTTGAACATCTGCAAAAAAATCTCACTAAACTTATTGAAAATAAGGGCGAGGGTTTAACCTTACATTATCACCAGGAATCTAATAGAAAACCAAAAATATTCGACCCTAAAAGCGCCCATTTATTTGAAATGATCAATTCCTGTGCCAAGGAGCAAGGATATACTCTTTTGCATAGTCCAAGTGGTGGAGTGTGCGATGGAAATATCCTAGCAGAGGAGGGGATGCCTGTTATTGATACCTTGGGCGCTATAGGCGGAAACCTCCACACTGCCGATGAATATATTTATATTGATAGCTTGGTAAAAAGAAGCCAACTAGTCGGATTGTTTTTAATCAAACTGGCGACAGGAGCTTTAAACATAAAGGCATTTTGATGAATCAAAAGCAATCCAATTCATTTTCCCACGCGCTTAAAGCTACAGCTCTACACAATGACAAACGTGTGGCTGAAGCGAAACAGTTATTAAACAAAGCGATGGCGGATCACAAAAAAGACATCAAAAAGCCTTCTCCGCCAATCCCCCGGCTCAAACAAACTTATGAAGAGATGTTAAAGGCTCTATCGACTGTTCGTGGGGGTAAACTTTGGTTTCCGTATATAGGTAGCGGGATTGGAAATGGTGCTTTAGTGGAACTTGCTGACGGCAGCGTTAAATATGATTTCATTTCGGGAATTGGCGTGCATTTTTTTGGGCATAGCAATCCTATCCTTCTCAATGCCCAAATCGATGCAGCGTTAAGCGATACTGTAATGCAAGGACACCTTCAGCAAAACAATGATTCGTTGGTATTATCAAAACTGTTGGCTCATGCGTCTGGACTTCCCCATTGTTTTTTAACGACTTCCGGTGTAATGGCCAATGAAAATGCCCTTAAGTTAGCTTTTCAAAAGCACTTTCCGGCTTATCGGGTGTTGGCTTTTGAGCATTGCTTTGCGGGCAGGACTCTCGCGATTTCACAAATTACGGATAAGCCGGCATATCGTGAAGGACTCCCACACTGCGCTTTTGTCGATTATATTCCTTTTTTTGATCCCTTGCAGCCGGTAGAAAGCACAAAACTCGCTGTTGAGACCTTAAAAAAACTAATTGCCAGGCATCCGAAAGAACACGCCGTGATGTTATTTGAATTTGTTCAAGGAGAAGCTGGATTTTACACAGGAAAAGAAATATTTTTCAAAGCTCTGATGGATATTTTAAAAGAAAATCACATCGCCATTTTCGCAGATGAAGTGCAGTCCTTCGGGCGTACTTATGAGCTTTTTGCCTACCAATACTTCAATCTTCAGTCATATATAGACATCGCCAGCATCGGAAAACTATCTCAGGTTTGCGCCACGTTGTTCACTGAAGGGTACAGACCGAAGGCCGGATTGTTAAGTCAAACTTTTACCGGAAGCACATCCGCGATCAAAACCAGCTTCGTGATCATTCACGAATTGATCAATGGGGGATACTATGGCCCTGAAGGTAAAATACACAAACTTCACGACTATTTTTCAAACCTATTGCAAAAAATAGCCGAAAACTACCCGCAGCTTTTGCAAGGTCCATTTGGCATAGGTTGCATGATCGCCATGACTATCTACGGGGGGGATGCAGAAAAAACTAAAGATTTTGTGCATCGACTATTCGAAGCCGGAGTCATAAGTTTTATTGCAGGAGGCAATCCTACGCGTGTGCGGTTCCTCATTCCAGGAGGAGCGGTGACACATGAAGATATCGGCAATGCCGTAAAAATCATTGAGAAAACTCTCTTGGAGGGCGTATAGATTATGTTTATTGTACGCCCCATTGAAAAAAAGGACGCAGAAGAATTTATCAATATCGCTTTTACTGCCGGCATAGGAATGACAAGCATGCCGAAAAATTTGAAAGCGCTTAAAAAGAAGATCCAAGATTCCCTCAAATCATTCAAGAATTCTGAATCCCATTTCAATCGAGATGCGGGCACGTACCTTTTTGTTTTGGAAGACCTGAATACAGGCGAAATCGGGGGCACTTGCGGCATCATTGCGAATACCGGCCATAGCTCGCCCCTCATGTTTTATCGCATCAATCATAAGGAAAAACACAATGCAGTCGGCACGAAAATTAAGCTTACACCTTTCCTTGAGATGATTACTCGCAAAAATCATTGTTCAGAAATTTGTTCCCTTTATCTTTTAAAAGAATTTCGGCACAGCGGCTTAGGACGCCTACTATCATTCAGTAGATTTCTATTTATAGCGGCTTTTCCCGAACGATTTAAAAGCAAAATATTTGCTGAAATGCGAGGATATATCAATGATCATGGTGTTTCGTATTTTTGGGATGGAATCGGTCAACATTTTGTAGATGTTTCTTTTAAAACGGTGATGGATTTACGCGACAAAGAAATTTTGGATCTCACTCAAATACCTCCTTTGCACCCGATCTATATTGAACTTTTGCCTCAAATCGTCCAGGAATCGTTAGGAAAAATTCATGAAAAAACCAAACCTGCCTACGAAATGCTCGCAGAAGAAGGGTTTAAAATCTCAGAAGAGTTTGATATTTTTGATGGAGGCCCTAAAATTGAAATCAGTACAAAAAAAATACGAAGTATTAAAACCAGCATTATTGCAAAAATTTTTGAAATTACAAATGAAGCTTTAGATACGCCTGCATACATTATTTCAAATAATAGAATCGATTTCAGAGCTTGCCTTTCCTGTTTGGAAAAAAATAAAAATGGAATTATCCTCCCTGCAAATATTGCGAGTGCCCTGCATGTAAAAATCGGCGATCATATCCGTTACGTTCTTCCTCATAAGGAGCCTTTAAAATGACATTTGAACGCACACACTACATCAATGGTAAATGGCTTACAGGCTCAGGATTACCATTGCAGGCAAATAACCCTGCAACTGAAGAAATTATCTGGGAAGGACATGCTGCCGATAAAAAAATGATCGATCAGGCAGTTTCTTCTGCGACGGCAGCATTTCCCGTTTGGCATCACTTAACATTTAACGAACGGGTGGTATACCTTAATCGTTTTCAAGATGTGCTTTTGCAGAATAAATCTACAATGGCAGAAAAAATCTCTCAAAGTACGGGCAAACCTCTGTGGGAATCTTTGACGGAAGTGGATGCCATGGCCAATAAAATCCCTATCTCTATTGAAGCATACCGGGATCGTTGTCCGAATAAAGAAAAACAGCAGAGTCAAGCCCAGGCTATAGTCACTCATCGCGCCCACGGAGCGCTCGGCGTGCTGGGACCTTTTAACTTTCCGGGACATTTGCCAAACGGTCATATCATCCCTGCCTTGCTGGCCGGCAATACTGTCATTTTTAAACCGAGCGAACTTACGCCTCTTGTTGCCGAGTTCACACTTAAATGCTGGGAAAAATGCGGGTTGCCAAATGGCGTGATCAATATGATTCAAGGAGGAAAGGAAACCGGACAATATCTTTCCGGTCACGAAAACTTGTCCGGAGTACTTTTTACCGGCAGCTGGCCAATAGGAAAATATCTAGCCGAACTGCTAGCAAAAACGCCTTATAAAATGTTAGCTCTGGAAATGGGCGGCAATAACCCTTTGATCATCGGCACAATCACTGATTTTCAAACAGCAGCATACTTAACGATCCAATCGGCTTTCCTAACTTCCGGCCAGCGCTGCACCTGTGCGCGACGATTGATCATTCCTTATGGATCAATGGGAGATAACTTTATCCATGAATTAATCAAAATGATAAAGGAAATTCAAATAGGCGCATACAACGATGACGTTGAACCTTTTATGGGTCCGGTGATTTCAAAGCACGTGGCGAAAAACTTGCTAGATTCCCAAAAGATCCTTCTTGAGGCAGGAGCGATATCTTTACTCCCTCTAACACTGCTTGACAGGGGCAAAGCTTTTCTTCGTCCCGCACTGATCGACACCACTCCTCTTAGTCAAAAAACCGATGTGGAATATTTCGGTCCTTTTCTTCAAGTGATTAGAGTGGATAGTTTCACTGAGGCCATCAAAGAAGCTAACAACACTAAGTATGGTCTGGTTGCCGGCCTTTTAAGTGATGATATCAATGAATATCAGATTTTTCAAAAGGAAATTCGCGCAGGAATTGTCAACTGGAACACTCCTACAACCGGAGCAAGCAGCGCTTCTCCCTTTGGAGGGATCGGTCAAAGTGGAAATAATCGACCTGGTGCATTTTACGCCGCTGATTATTGCGCCTACCCCATCTCTTCTCTGATTTCAGATCGGTTACTAATGCCTTCAAAAACCGTTCCGGGAATTATGATCAATCAAGGATAGAGCTCTCATGGACCGAAATGCCCTGGACAGAAATGCCTTTGAAATTAATTTTGATGGACTCGTTGGTCCAACACATAATTATGGAGGACTTTCTTACGGAAATACTGCTTCGAAAAACAATCAATTCCTATCCTCAAATCCACGCGATGCTGCTTTGCAGGGACTAGACAAAATGAAATTTCTGGCCGACAGAGGGATCGGTCAGGCAGTACTTCCCCCGCAGGAGCGACCCTTTATTCCCCTCCTTCGCCAGCTTGGATATCAAGGGAATGATCAAACCATCATTAAAAGTGTTTACAAGCAGAGGCCTGAATTACTTTTAGCCATATCTTCAGCGGCCGCCATGTGGACCGCAAATGCTGCGACCGTATGTCCTTCCATCGATAGTCAGGATGGATATGTCCATCTGACGCCCGCCAATTTATCGAGTAAATTCCATCGCTCGATTGAAGCCGAAATGACTTCGAAACTGTTAAAAGCCATCTTTCACGACTCTCGATATTTTATCCACCACGATTGCCTCCCTCCAGGATCTCAATTTTCGGATGAAGGAGCGGCCAACCATACGCGATTATGCAAGGCACATCAAAATCCAGGCGTTCACTTATTTGTCTTTGGTAAATACGCATTTCAACAGAATTCCCGATTGCCAAAGATTTACCCTGCCCGGCAGACTTTTGAAGCTTCGGAGGCTATCAGCAGACTTCATCAATTGAAAAACAAACAAATTATTTTCATTCAACAACACCCGACTGCAATTGATGCCGGTGCTTTTCATAATGATGTTGTTTCCGTCGGTAATGAAAATGTCTTCCTTTACCATGAAAAAGCTTTTTCAAATCAAAAAAAAAACATTGAAGAAATTACTAAAAAAGTGGCTCAAGAATGTCATACTCGAATGATTTTATTAGAAGTAAAAAATAAAGACTTATCAATTCATGACGCTATCTCAAGCTATTTTTTTAATTCGCAGTTAATCACCCTTCCTAATGGGGATATGGCGCTTTTATCTCCCATCGAGTGCCAAGAGACTCCCTCTATAAAAGCCTATGCCGACTCTCTTTTGTCATCAACTGGCAATCCCATCCAAGAGATACACTATCTCAATTTAAGGCAAAGCATGCAAAATGGAGGGGGGCCAGCATGTCTAAGACTACGGGTTGTGCTCACTACTGAAGAATTGAAAGCTACCCATCAAGGGGTGTTTTTTAACGATGATCTTTACCATAAACTAAAAAAATGGGTGATAGTTAACTACCGCGACCGACTGCATGTTGAAGATTTGTCTGATCCCAAATTGCATGAAGAAGGCAACAAGGCCCTGGATGAGCTTACGAAGATTTTAGGTTTAGGTTCGATCTATTCATTTCAATTGTAACCAGACTTTTTTTACCACACGCTCATGCCAAAAAATTAGACTTTTTCCCACCATTTATTGAGATCTTCCCACATTTGAGTTTCAGCTAGTGCTGACCAAGCATCGACTGGAACTAACTCTGAGATTCGATTACAGAAAAAAGTATAAAACCTATCGTCTCGGGCTGTAATATCATCTCTCACATCTTTAGTACGCTTAATAAAGCGGTTGTACTCATACTTATGGGGGGTTGCTGGATTTAAAAGGGGCAATGCACTTTCCAATTCACTTTTCCTATCTTTGCGATCATCATCCACTATACAACTGTAAATGATTGGTAGTTTAGACCCATATTCCGCCTCATAAATTCTGCATTCGTCTTCAGTACTTGCAAATGTAGAAGCAAAAACTAAATGTTCAGTTTCGCCTGCGAGCCTTTCAGCAAAATTAAGACGATTTCCCGCACGAGCCTTTGCTGTATTGCAGCTATTTAAAAAAATAGGTGCCTCTACGCTAAGAGTTTCTTTCAAACACCCCGCTATCGTTTCTACATTTGTCGTGGTCACCGTCTGCCCTGCTTGAAGAAGTATTCCGCGCATATTGCCGTGAGCTCCAATGTAAGCCGCATCAAGAGGTTTTCCGGCTATTTTACGTGCCTCTCTTAACACGTTACACATCTCTTGTTCACTATTTACTTTACTAGTATAAATTGTATAAATGTTGTAATGATTCAATTCTTTTCGGTAATTGAATACTCCATTATGATCCCAAGTTGCTACCATTTCGACGGCATGCTTCTCCTCTGAACGCTCAAACCTTGGTTTCCCAACTTTCCAAACTTTCACGTTGATTTTTTTTTGCTCTAATTGACTGGCGAGTTTAAACGCACCCTGAGTACAATTATGGACTGAAAAAATGATCGTAACCAGGGATTCACCAATACCAGCCCATTCGTTTACCCCATCAGGATTAATATTTAGACTTTTTTTCATGTGAGCAAGGCCTTTACTAATACTTATTAATCCTACCCGAAAAATTTCAGCGCTTACAATGACATTTGCCAGGGGTGTGGGAACAAAAATAGTGTTTACCATAGCAAGACTAACAATGATTTGATGGATATTCTGAGCAATTTTCAAACAGTTGGGCTTTTTTGCTTCAGGAGTTATTTTGTGATTAATGAGCTTGCGTACATTTTTTGCTAAATAAAAAAAAGATTTGACAGTATCTCTTAAACAAAGACTAACGTTTAAACAATTAGCAGCTAAACCTGCTAGACCTAGTCCATTTACGCCGTTAATCACTCCAAAAGCATAAACCGCCGGCACTAGCTGTTTAACCATGCCTTTTGCAGCTCCATATCCAAAGGAACCAAAATTGCTCGTATAATGATACAAATTTGAATCATCGTAATCTAAATCCATTGAAAAAGAATGCATAATGTCCTTTGATATTAAAATTTAAGATAATTATACATTTTATTTTAATTTAAATCAATATTATTATATTTTTATTATTAATGCCCAATGCCATCAAATTTCTATTACTATTTGTATTACTAATTGTTGCTAAACCACTTGTTGCTAAACCACGGCAGTGGTGAAAGATATTAGCCCCGTGTGAAGACGCTTCCTGCGTCGGAACGCGGGGTATTCAGTATAAGAACATAGAGCTGCGGTAGCGCTGCCGCAGCTCTATATTCTTATACCAAATACCCCGCGTTCCGGCAGGAAGCCTACCCCCGTGAACACATACTCTTCCAGCAATCCATTTATTTGTGTTTAAATAAATTTATTTACACTTATGCAATTGTCTCTGCCGTGGTTTAGCGACAAAAGATGATAGAAATTTTGTTAATTTGATGACATTGGACGAGACGCCCTGATTACCTTTTCAGCATTTGGCTACACGCTACTCACTATTTAACAGTTAACACAAATATATAAAAATAATGTTAAGTTAACGACATTGGAGACAAACAATGCAAGATGCACTATTCAAAGAACTCAAGGATGCTATTAAGGGCGATGTGCATCGGGATGCAATCAATCGCGCTATCTACAGTGTAGACGCCTCAATCTATGAGCTAAACCCTTTAGGCATCGTCATTCCAAAAGATACAGACGATATTATAAAGACATTGGAAATTGCCTATAAATACGCGATTCCCGTCACCGCCCGAGGAGCCGCCACTGGAATTACAGGGAGCTGCCTTGGGCAAGGCCTAATCATCGACCTCTCAAAATACATGAATAAAATCCTGGAAATTAATATTGACGAAGAATATGCCATTTGTGAACCAGGTGTGGTCCAGGACCGTCTTAATGAAGCATTATCCCCTTTCGGCTACCGATTAGGACCAGAAACATCTACCGGAAACCGTGCCACAATAGGCGGCATGGTTGCGAATAATGCAGCAGGTTCGCACTCACTTATCTATGGCTGCATGGTCGATCATGTCAAAGAAATGGAATTAGCCCTGGCAGGAGGTGAAATTCTCACTTTCAAATCTATTGACAAGGAGGAATGGAGAAAAAAACGACTCCTAAAAACCTCCGAAGGAATGATCTACAATCAAATCTACCGCATCCTTAATCATCACCGAAAGTCGATCGAAGAAAAATTCCCTAAAATTCCAAGGCATGTGTCCGGTTACAATCTCGATAAGCTGCTTAATGCTTCTTCACTAAACCTATGCCAATTGATCGCAGGTTCAGAAGGAACTCTTGGTATTAGTACCAAAATAAAAATAAAAATTGTTCGAAAAACACAATTTACTGGCGCTTGCATCCTTCATCTTAATGATATGATCACAGCATTAAATTTTACTGAAGCGATGCTTGCCCATTCTCCCATTGCCCTGGAAATGATAGACAATAAAATCATTGAGGCGGCTAGGCTCTCCCTTTCAGTCAGCACTAAATTAAACTGGCTACTAGGAGATCCCCATGCGATTTTCATTGCAGAATTTGAAGGAGATACCCCCCAACTTTTGGAAACAAAGCTCGTTAATTTTGCTACTGATATGAAAAAAATGAATTTCAGCTATGCTCAAGTACTAATGAAAGATAGCAAGCAAACTGCAGCTGTTTGGGAAGTGCGCAAAGCTGGACTTGGCTTATTGCTTTCAAAGAGAGAATATTCGAGGGCCATTGCATTTATAGAGGATATTTCGATTGCCCCAAATAAACTCGCAAATTTCATGAAAGATTTTTGTGATTACATGCAATCCATTGGAAAAGAGGCAGGGATCTATGGTCACATTGGCTCTGGATGTATGCATATCCGGCCCTATATTGATTTAAGAAAAAAAGAAGAACTAACTAAAATGGAAGAGATTCTCAATACTGTTTCAACACTAATGTTATCATATGGTGGTGCCATGAGCGGAGAGCATGGGGATGGACTTATCCGTTCTTGGCTTAATGAAAAAATGTTCGGCCAAGATCTCTATTCTGCCTTTCAAGAACTTAAAGTCGCCTTCGATCCACTTAATCTGATGAATCCAGGAAAGATTGTGAACGGTCCTTCATGGAAAAAAAATTTACGAATGGATCCAGCGATTCAACAAGTCCACATCCCCACATTTCTGGATTTTAGCCAAGAAGGAGGGTTTGAATTAGCAGCAGATCTTTGTAACGGTAACGGACAATGCCGCAAAAAAGAGAATATTATGTGTCCCTCATTCCAGGCATCCGATGACGAATATCACAGTACTCGAGCCAGGGCACAAAGCTTACGGTCTATCATCAATGGAAAACTTCCTTTGGAAGAATTAACAGGAAGCGATCTTCTTGATGTATTAGACCTCTGCATTGAATGTAAAGGGTGTAAAAAAGAATGCCCTTCTCAAGTTGATATGGCAAAAATGAAGTCCGAAATCCTCCATCAATACCAAGAAAAGCATGGGTATGGCTGGCGTAATTACTTCTTTGCTTCCCTACATTTAATGAACAGGCTGTGTTCTCCCTTTTCTAAAATTTTTAATCGTCTCGCAAAAACCAATTTAAGTAAAATGCTGCTTGGTTGGATCGGTATTTCTCCACAACGAACTCTTCCAAAATTTGCTCATAAACGTTTTTCAACTTGGTTTAAACAACAAACCCAACTACGGCAAACAAAGAAAGTTGTACTTTTCAATGATACATTCACTGAATTCAATGAGCCTGAAATCGGCAAATCTGCTTTTAAAGTTTTTGGTTCTTTGGGGTATGAGGTTATCTTAGTCGATAACTTTTGCTGTGGACGTCCCTTTATCTCCAAAGGCTTCCTCAAAGAAGCAAAAAAAAATGCATTTCAAGCCATTGACAAACTCAATCAAGTATTAAGTGAAGACAAATCCATGTTGATGGTTGTTTTAGAGCCCAGCTGCCTTTCTGCCTTTCGGGATGACTACAAAGGGTTGCTTGGAAGTACTCATGAGATTTTGAATCAACTCATTCCAAAAATTTTGAGCTTTGAGGAGTTTTTACAAAAACATTTAAATGAGGGTAGGCTCCCGGCTGAATTTAACCTTAAAAGCAAAGAACAAGAGATATGGGTACATGGTCATTGCCATCAAAAATCACTTATCGGAAATGCACCAACCTTAGAAGTTTTAAGGAGCATAAAAAACTTTAAAGTGCATGAGATTGAATCAGGCTGTTGTGGAATGGCAGGGTCATTCGGTTATGAAAAAGAACATTTTAATTTCTCAATGAAAATTGCAGAATTAAAGCTGCTTCCAAAAATCCGCACATTGCTTTCAGATCATATCATAGTGGCAAGTGGCATATCATGTAGAAGCCAAATACAAGATGGGGTACAAAGAAAGGCGTTTCATCTTGCTGAAGTGATTGCAAGGCAAATTCGTCAGTAAGATCGGTGTGGAGTGCGTGTGGCTCTGAGGCCGAGAAAAAATAGAGATGCAGAGCGCTTTTATCAAGCTTTTTTGCATCTTTCAAATTTTCTCCCCTTCCACAATGGAACGTGAACGTTATGGAAGGCGAGAAAATTTGAAATCTGCGAAAAAATCTTGATAAAAGCGCTCGCATTCTAATTTTTTCTCGGCCTCTCTGCCACCGCTTTTACGACGAGTCCGGCTCTGCCGGCGAGATCACTAAGGAGGGCGAAGTATGTGCCCACTTTTCGATGCATGTGATAGCAGAAGAAAATTGCTTTTTGTGAATGCCTAGCCAATAAGAGGCTTTAACCACACCTTCCTGAGTGATCTCGCCGGCAGAGCCGGACTCGAAGTAAAGCGGTGGCAGAGCCACACGCACTCCAAACTAACAGCCAACATCTTTTTTACCTCCACTTTTCCTTAATTTCGCGGATCCGTCTTTTTTATGATAACGCTGACATTTTTTTGATTAAAGCCCTTATAACCTTCTCTTCTTTGCAGATTTTCCAAATGACTTCCAACCGCACCGTAAGCCAAAAATTTTTCAGATTGTTCTTTAGTAATCATCCCAGAGCGTAAAAGATTTTCTACCCTGGAAGACTCTACCGGCCAAATTTCTCCATGGGTAAACGATTGCTTCAAATAAGGAAAAGAGCTGAAAGGCTCCATCATGCCAACTCCCAAATGCGCTAAATCTTGGGTAAGCTCCTCAAATAAAAACTGAGACTCTAAATGATGCATACCGGCTTTTAATATAGAATCCCCATGCAAGGCACACCACAACCCAATCGTCCCTAATTTGTCAAGCTCAGGGAGTTTTTGATGGGCAAAATCAATCGCTATTTCCTCTGCAGCTAAATCCACGTCTAGAAATAAAACCAATCGACAATGAGGATTTTCCATCACCTGCGCTCCCCAGCCAGCTTCAACGCCTGCATAAAAACGCTCGCGACAGTGAAACCCTAAAATTTCAAATAAACGGACTAATTGCGCAAAATGACGACGAGAAGCCCTAAATGTATGATGGTCGTGGTTTGCCCACCCCATGCCAAGGCGATCCTGTCGGTTTTTCTGGATTTGCCCTGCCAAATTCTTTGTTTGCCAATATTCACGTTCACACCCTAGAACAATACAAGCAGCAAGATTTTGTCCAACCATACTCACAATTCCCTGTGCTATAAAAATTGCCTCCAAAATTGCTTCATCATCTTCCTCTAAATTTCGTGGTCGCGATTTCCAACTTTCTTGGGCTTCGATATATTTTTCAGTATACCCTTCATCTTCATAGGTAGGCTCCATGACGAGCACACCTCTTCGTTCGATCACCCATAATGACACATCATTTTCGACCGATGCGCAGCATCGCCTATATCCGCTTAAAGGAGATCCTTCAATGTGTGCTGTGGTATTTTTGACCATTAAAAAATCTGCAATAGAATCCACTGTAATAGCGATATCGATAGCACTTTCAACATGGACATCATTTAGGACAATTGCAGGTAATTGCGCACCAGGATGCCGGAAAACCCTGTAAGTTGCAGTGGCTATATCATAAATATAACCGCTTTCATGGAGTTTTTTTTCAATTTCCGGAGTGTGATTGACGGCAACATGATCGAGCCAATCAAAGAGACGGGTGCTGGTACGCTTCTCAAGATCATGGGCTAACGTTGCTATAAAAGGACTTCGTTGATTTGCCTCCGCGAGAATTCTATAAACGATGTCTTCAGCTTTCGGATGGCATTTCCATTGAAAAGCAGAATTATATTCCATAATCCCTCCCTGTATTTTAAGCATATGTACAATCGGCATTAATCTTTGAATATATACCCAAACATAAATTTAAACACCATAAAGAGCCGATGTTTAAAGTTTACTAAACAAAATCCGAAATTCGTAATTGAGTGAAGGGACGTTACGTTTTCCTCAATTGAATTTAAATTAATTCAATTGAGAGAAACGTAACGTCCCTTCACAAGTCACTGATTTTTGTATTTTATTTATTTATTTACAAATTGAGAAATTTAGGAGCGCAAGCCGTCGAGAATCAGGTTGACTGCTGCAGAAGTATCGGCGTGTCCCGGAATGATCACATCCGCGTAATGCTTACTTGGCTCCACAAATTGATTATGCATCGGTTTAACTGTCGTTAAATATTGAGAAAGAATACTTTGAAAATCCCTGTCACGCTCTCGCATATCCCGCTCTATGCGACGCAGAATACGCACATCATCATCTGTTTGTACATATATTTTTAAATCTAATAAATCTCGCATGCGTTGATCAGTGAAAATTAAAATCCCTTCAATGATAATAATATCTGCGGGAGTCACTTCAACATCCTCCGGCAAGCGCGTGTGCGTACTAAAACTATAAATGGGCTTTTGTATTGAATCCCCGTTTTTTAAAGCTAAGATATCTTGGCAAAGGCGATTAAAATCAATGGAATTCGGATGGTCAAAATTTGTGTTTCCTCTCTCTTCAAAAGGTAAATGGGAAAGATCTTTGTAATAACAATCCTGCTCGACTAAAACAACATTTGGACCGAGGGAACTTTGAATTTTCTTAGCAAGTGTTGTCTTACCGGAACCTGTGCCTCCAGCTATTCCAATAACAAGTGGGGGGGTGGCGATTAAAATATTTGACGTAACTATTAGAAAAAAGATAAAAATCTTTAACATACTGCCTCCTGTAACTTTTTTCCAGGAAACAATAAACAAAGAATGAATGAAGATCTAGACTTTTTTGAAATCAAAGGCTGAATCCAATCTCAAAAGCTCTTTACCATTCATTCCATAAATTTCTGCAGGTGGAACTTTAGCGCATAACCTCGTGATATCATCGCTATGAACAATGATAAATTTCACATCTTGCATAGAAGCTAGAAGATTTAAAAATTCATCCTCCGCCTGATCGCTTTCAGACTGATTATCTTGCATAAAAATAACCAGATCTCGTTCTTTATTTTTTGCCAAACGTTGTATTGTGCTAAAAATGGATGAAGTCATACCGGCAGCCGCAGAAATGCCAAGGATAAGATATTCTCTTTGGCTTAACACTTGCTGCAAGGCAAAAAGGTGCTCTTTATCGAAAATCTTATTTTCAACATCCGTTTCCAAAAGACGCCGCGCGATATCCGATAGACCAACACGCGCGCAACCAAAGTGTTCGATGGCAATCCCTGCAGCAATATTTGATAATTGAGCAATTTCCGCAATTTCAAGATCATTAGCCATGGCAAAAGTCAACATCGCTAGCACAGTATCTCCCGCTCCGGTCACATCTTTAATTTCTCGTACGCGTACGGGAAAATCTTGCCTTTCGCCATTCTTGTGAAATACCGAAAGCCCTGCTTCGGATCGAGTGATCATTAAGGTTTCTGCACTTGCTAGTTGCATCAGTTTTTGCGCTGCCAGATCCAAAGATGCTTCCGCTTGCAAGCCGGCTGCTGCATAGGCCTCAGATAAATTAGGCTTAATGACCGTTGTGCCTTGATACTTGGTAAAGTCGATTCCCTTAGGATCTGTAATGACAGGAATATGATTGCTTTTAGCGCATTCATAAACGGCTGCTAAAAGGGTTTTGGATAGAAACCCCTTCCCATAATCTGAAACGGCAATCGCTTCCATATCCTTCATTAAAGTTGGCAGCAAATCGATGATTTCCTGCTCTAGCATTTCCGGAAGAGGAACAACTTGTTCATAATCAACCCGTACCAATTGCTGGTTATCGGCAATAATGCGATTTTTCATGGGAGTGGCAAACCCCTGCTGAAAAAAAAGGGCGCTGGTATTGATATCTTCGCTTATTAATGCCTCTTGTAAAACTTCACCTGTCGAATCGTTTCCAAGCCTACCCATTAAATAGACTTCAGCGCCAAGCGACCTTAAATTAAGCGCCACATTGCCGGCACCACCGGGTCGATTTTCTTCTCTTTGCACTTCAATGACTGCGACAGGTGCTTCTGGAGAAATCCGCTTTGCCTTACCAATGGTATAAGTATCTAGCATAAGGTCGCCAATAACGAGGATTTTACGGGTAATCAAGCGACTAATTGTACTGGTCAGTCTTACCATTTTTTCTCTTTGACAATATATTCGTTCACATATTCGCCAATACTATCCTCTAACGGCATGCAATTCGCTACGTTGCCGAGGACTTTTTTAGTCTTTTGCATGTCTGCACACGTGTAATTTTGATATTTACCATGGAGGTCGGCGGGCATGTCAACATATTGGATGTTTAGAGGTAACTGCAGCGCTTTAAATACGGATTTCGCTAGCTGATTCCAGGAGCTTGCTACGCCTGAACCTATATTGTAAATTCCACCTGCATTGTTTTCCAAAAATGCACACGTCATACGAGCCACATCTTTCACATAAATGAAATCACGCTTTTGCTCCCCATCGGCATATTGAACGGGATCTGAAGATTTAAATAAGCGTATCACACCGTCTTTGCGAACAGCAGGTACAATATGATTAATGGCAGAAGCCATGCGCCTTTTATGGCCTTCATTGGGACCAAAGACATTAAAATATTTTAAACCAACAACATTATTGATGAGGCCTTCATTTTTAAGCCAAAGATCGAATAGATGTTTAGAATACCCATACATATTCAAAGGCATCAACTTATCCAGATCATCCTGATTATCCGAAAACCCTTCTGCCCCATCTCCATAAGTTGCCGCTGAAGAGGCATAAATAAAACGCTTTTGATGTTTTAAAGCGTATTCTGCTAAATTGACACTGTAGCGATAATTATTTTCTAAGAGATATTTGGAATCTTCTTCAACCGTGCTTGTACATGCGCCTAAATGAACAAAAGCCTCGATAATCTCAGCTCGATCTTCCAACCATTGAAAAAGTTGGCTTTTATCAATAATGTCAACAAACTTCTTTCCAACCAAATTTTTCCATTTTTCAGTTTTATCGAGCTCATCTACTATCAAGATGTTGCTCATCCCCCGATCATTAAGATGGCGGACAACGCCTGATCCAATAAACCCACAGCCTCCAGTCAGAACTATCAATTGGTCGTCGTATAATTTCATTGCAATCTCTCAATTAGTTTTTCAATATACTAACAAAAAAATAAAAAGCCTGGAAGCATGAAATGCATAGCTTGGCTTTCTTGATAAAATTTTATGTTAAATTGATAACATTCGCCTCTCGCCTAATTAAGATAGTTGTTATTTTTTTTAGAAATTAAAATTATTAAAATTCATAAGATTCTTGACGTTTAAACCATTTTTATATTAGATTGTAATTTAAAAAAGTTTAATTTAAAGATAGGAGCTATCAACATGAATATTGATTCAAATTCCTCTAAAATCGTATTTGAAACAGATGTAATTTCCCCTGCCATACCTGCTCTTGACCCTACCTCTATCCAAGCCTTGCAAAATTGCAATGATATTCTAGAGGATCTAATGGAATCCCTTGAAAGATTTTTAAACGATTGTGAAAAATATCCTAATTATTTTGAAAATGTTAAAACATTGAATAAAGAGGCTGGTTTTATAATCAAGCAAGCACCAAAAGTTTTAGATCAAATCTCAGTGGAAGCCTATGTGCAAAAAGTCGAACTCTTTAAAAATTCAGCGACTGAGGAATTGATTTCTCTCAAAGCAAAAGTTCTTGAACATAAGATTAATCATGTCAAAAACAGAAATGCTGCGATCGCTCATATTCTTCGAGCACAGACAAAGCTAAAAATGGGTTTTGCAGAATTAAAAGCCACTCATTCACTATTTGATGAACTTACTGAAATTATTAATACCCGCTTAGAGTTTTGGACTACTCATGAAAACCAAACTTATCACGCTAATGACTTCGCAAAATTTAATGAACAAACTTCTGAGCAAATGCTATGTGATTACGTCCTGCTTGAGGCTTTACGCAATGAAGTGACTCTAGCAAAAAGTCAAAACATTTCTGTTCGAAAACCGTTAGAAATTCTTTCATTTATTAAAGAACATGACCATTTTGCAACGGGTCAATTTAGCGAACTGGAATTAAAGAAAGCTAAGACTGAAATCATGAACACCCTATTAAATGCAAGAAAGAATGAAGACAGAAATTTCATTGACTCTCTTTCTGTTTTAAAAAATGAATTTAACAAAACAGGGTATAAAGCGATTTCGGAATTCTACCATCAGAATTCTCGCGAATTCACAAAATTAGCGAACGATTTAAGTTTGAAAACAGCTCCTGCATTTTCTGCAGTTTGGGATGAGAAGCTAGCAAAATTCGATGCTGAACATCAGCTATATTTAAAATTAAGAAACGCAGAAAAAAAAATTGATGATGTAATAAAATTTGTTTCGTTAGATAAATGTAGTAAATTTTTATTAGTTAGCGAAGATAAGCTGAAAGAACTTTCAAATTTGGAAAGAAAGGCAGAATTGCAGGATAAAAAAAGCATTGAAAATTACGTCACCGAAATGCTTGAACTCCTTAAATCCGTTGAACAAGAGCTACCGGAATAAGCGTTCACAGGGTATAGGGGTAGATACTGCCGGCCACTTCGCGGCTCTCGCAGCGTCTACCCCTATACCCTGTGACGATTTGGAAATTCCCTCTGCTTTTTTGGGATTCTTCTAATAAATATTAATTATGTGACAAGTTGACGCTTACGCGAGAGCTACAAAGCGAGTTCCTTTGTAACACCTCAAAATAGCAAAGTCATGCTTATGCCTTCCTTTGTGTCTTGGTGCCTTTGTGTCTTTGTGTTGAATTGATTTTATAGTTTTTTATTTACAAACATTTTTTAATTACATTAATATAATTTTAATCTTATTACTATAATAGTGAGCTGCATTACTTGTATCCAAGCACTCTCCAATTTTCTTATAAATGCCCATTTGAGTTAACGCAAACCGAAGGAATAAAATTTGCCTTCTGGCAAAAAAATGGAAAACTTGGCAAATTTGTGATCCAACACCCTGACGTTGCAAAAAAAAATCACTATTACCACACCTCTCTTAAAGACTGTGTTACCGCTTGGCATAAGTCCGATTTAATACGCTTAAATAGTTTTCAAAGTCTTCAAATGCTAAAACCTACTATAGAATGGGTCAATCGTTGCATTGAAAGGCATAATAACCGTTTTCTCAGCAGTTTCTTGTTTGAAACGTTCCTTCCCCTTCCTTCCGCCAAACCATTGAGTATTTGTTTTTCAAATAAAAAATCACCATCAGATCAAGAGCTATTTTTTAAAGCCGTGATTGATAGACTAGAAAACAATACCGATGTGATTAAACTTGATTTTTCAAAAATTGATTTAACCCCTACATCTGTAGATAAACTGTGTGAGGCTTTTCGTAAAAATACGACGATTCAGACTATTATCTTCAGTCAACCTAAAAAGAGCTTAGACTTAGAATCGTTAGATAAAATTTGTCAGGCTTTAGAGCTGCACCCTAGACTGCACACTCTAAAATTTTCAGGTTGTGACCTTAGTCAAGGTAAAATTAGGCCTATTTGCCATTTGATACATAAAAATAAACTGATTACAAATCTCCATCTTGATAAAACATCAATTAGCTCTAATGAAGTTAAGCTTCTCTTAATGGCCACCCAAAAGCATCGCCAATTTCAAAAACTTAATCTTTACTGGAATTATATTGAAGCCGAAGGCACTGCTTATATCGCTGAAATTTTGAAAACAAATTTGGATATGAAAGTATTAAAAATTGGAGGTAACCACTTAGAACTTCATAAAAGTGAAAAAAATGATATCGGCATTTCATTGTTAGGCCAGGCAATATCTGCTCACCCCACACTTAAAAAAATCAGTTTCTATTGGAATTATTTAAAAGCGCTGGAAATAACCTTACTCGCAAAATCCTTTAAGGAAAATAAATCGATCTCTTTTATTGATTTGGCCGCCGGATATATCGAAAAAGATAGTTCTAGTTACCTTGCATTAAAAAATTCTTTGGAGAATCAATCTATTTATAGAACAATACGCTATGCTCAATCCCCTCAGATTCTAGAAGGCTTAGTAGCCCTGTCATTTTTAGCTAGTCCAATTCATTTAGTTGCTTACTTACAACAAGAAAGTTCTTTACGTGCCCTTCGACCCGTTTACGAGAAAAGTCCCGGTATTTTAACTAACTTTTTGCAAAACAAAGAGTTATAGTCAAAATATGAAATCCCCACTCTTCTTGAATCTTAATCACTAATTTTAAACATGTATTCGCAATATTTTAATAATTTCAATATTGTTAATTTAAATATTTCAATATTGTTTCTACTTAAATTACTGAAATATACTATAATAATTAAGTGTACTTATTTTATTTATTAAAAAATAAACTTTATATCTTAAATCCAAAATTCATGGTATTTTTATGTCTACACCTTTACCCGACAATATTAACATTGGTAGCTATGAAAAATACATAACTAAAGATTTGTTTGCTGATGCAGTAGATGAGGATACTGGAAGTGTCAATTACGGAAAGGTGTTTGAGAATCTGCAGCACAAAGCAATCACAACGTTTCATCAAATTCAAACTTTATTTGAGTTGGGTGTATGGATTAATGATGAAGTAGCTATGAAAGAATTACATAACACAATTACTTTGTTTGAAGAAAAATTAAAAAAAACATCAGAAAAAGATAAACTTATCGTAGAAAGAAGTGTATTCACAGGGGTTGAGCAGATGAAAGCTATATGTAAATCTTTGAGATCAATAGGAGAAAACAAAGAAAACTGCTGTAAATTAGAAAGTACACTAGAAAAAATTGAGATTAAAATTGAAAATGATTTAAGAAAGGCTTGGGAAAATAGAAGGCAAATGGTCGTTTATAAACCCGCAATCCCAAAGCGCAATATTGAAGAGAAGCAAGCTATTATAAATATTAGAAGGGACTTGCCTTTACAAAAGCAAAACCTTTTTAAAGAAAGCAATGCCACCGATTTAATGTCTAAAACAACTAATACTGCAAAGAAAAATATTCCTTCACAAAGAAAATTAAATTTGAATGCGCCCTCTTCCAAAAAGGCCGAAATACAGGTAAAACCATTTGAAAAAATCAATAAAGACAATGATGCTACGGATAACGGGAAAAGGTTAAAGCAAATAACATCAAGTTTTGAAAGTAAACCAAAAATATTGGTTGAGGAAAATTTGGAAAGGGGTAAAGGAAAGCCAAAAAAAACAAATATCTTAGAAAAAAAATTCGCACAAGCAAAACAAGAGACTGCTAAACAAAGAAAATTTGCTGGATCTTATTCGGAATCCATTAAAACACCACCCTCTTCTACTACCTCGCATAAAAATACAAAAGCAAAAATAATCCCCTTAGCCGATAAGCTTGTCGAAGATAAAAATTTAGAGCTTGAAGTGGCTCAAACCAAAAAAATCGACAACACCGAAGAACTTAAAGCTTTAAAAATAAATCTTTGGAACCATTTAAAGGGTGTTGCTCGAGATTTAAATAAAATTTACTGCTGGACTAATCTATCTAGTGCCGGCATAGTTTTATTAACGATATTTTTCGAAACTGGATTTGACGAAAGATTGTCAGAATTAGAAACTTATATCCTAGCAAAGAACTATATAATTATTATTGAAAAATATTTATCCGATCATTTACAGAAAAACAGTCCTGATTTTCAATCGATTAATAAGATATATCATTACCTGGAAGATACTTGCGCAGTAGATGAGGGGGTTTATCTAAGACAAAAGCTTCACAAAGACCCTTGGTTTTGTACGAAATACTCAAGCCATTCTCTGTTAAATCATCCGGAGAAAGAGTATTTTAATCATATAATTGAGGATTACAGAAGGATTCAAAAAACTGGAAATTTAAAAATTGAACTAGAAAATATTTGTAAGCAATTTAACCTAAACTTGAGCGACAATCTTACAACAATCAAAGATATGCCATTTGATAAGAATATCAAAGAAATTGAGGTAGTTCTGCAACTGGTTAACTCTTGTATAGAAAAAGAACATTTGGTGTTGAAGCAAAAACTTTCATCAAACTATTCTCTATTCGATCATTTAATAAATTTAATAGGAATTGAACATTTTGACCCTGATGCTGATGAATGCTTGAAAGATATCAAGGACCCCTCCAAAAAAATTGACAGATATCATCTTCGAGCCATTAAAAGAATTTTTTTCACAACTGAGCATCATAAAATTGAAGAGGAAAACCGAAATGAACGTCAAACACTTTGTCTAAAAGCTATGCAATCAATTAAAGGATGCTTAGTGATTGAGCAGAATCTTCTCGTCTTAGAAAATTTAGTTAAAAAAGGAGACGATGCAATCAATTTTCAAGTTAAAAATAAATCCGCAGTTGCTTTTGAAGCAAGCTTGAAGTCTGCAATCAAAGATTTGCTTAGCAATGAGAATGTTTTAGAAAAATTAGGCCAGTATCCCACCGCTTTAGATAGCTTTGGAGGCACGGGAAATCAAGTTGATTCTAAAAACATCCTTTTACTTAGATCTTTTTTAAACCAAACAATACGTATTGGCGACATTTTATTTGATGCGGATCCTGCCTTAAAAGTTCTTTATGAGATAAAAAATGTAGATCAAGAAACTGAAACAAAAATCAATGATCTAGTCATTCAGTGCAATGAGTTAGCTTACTTGTCGCGAGAACCGCCTTTTTCGGATTTTATGCACCGTAAATAGAACAAGAGATTAACTGACGCTGGCTGCTATTTGGTGCGTGAATAGCCCTCGCGCCTTACTACGAGCCGTCCAAGCGGCGAGGAACTGCAGTCGGTTTGGAGTGCGTGTGGCTCTGCCACCGCTTTTACGACGAGTCCGGCTCTGCCGGCGAGATCACTTTAGAATAAATTCATTTGACGATATCTTAGCCTATTGGTTCATTTAAGCTTAAAGACTATGTGGAACTATCTTCAAGCGGATTGGATTCTTGTTAAGGACTATTCAAAGGAGGCCTCATTCTTTGCCCTCCTGAGTGATCTCGCCGGCAGAGCCGGACTCGTCGTAAAAGCGGTGGCAGAGAGGCCGAGAAAAAATTAGAATGCGAGCGATTTTATCAAGATTTTTTCGCAGATTTCAAATTCCCTCCCCTTCCATAACGTTCACGTTCCGTTGTGGAAGGGGAGGGAATTTGAAAGATGCAAAAAATCTTGATAAAAGTGCTCTGCATCTCTATTTTTTCTCGGCCTCAGAGCCACACGCCAAACCGAAAACCATAGGTAAGCCGACTTACACTTCAATTTTTTGTAAGATATCCAACACTTCTTTTTCAGTCTCTTGCTTTTGCTCTTTGGCTAATACAAGCTTAGCTAAAATAGGTGACAATAAGCGTCTTAGTGTGAAGTGAATACCTCTTGCCCCTGTAGGCTTAGCCATAGCTTCGTCTACGATTTTATCGATAGTTGCTTCGCTTAATAATAATTCATATCCATATTGAGCAAATTGCTGTTTCCAAGCAGGCAACACTGAGTTTGGCCCATGCCTAATAACTTTCTTTATATCTTCTCGGCCTAACGGACTTAATTGAGAAATATAGCCAATGCGACCTAGGAATTCAGGACGTACACCTCCATTTAAAAGATGCTCATCCGTCAATGTTCCCTCTTCAAGGGTATTTGTTAGATCATGGAAAGCGCCTGCAAAAATAAACAAAATGTTTTTAGTATTAATGATTTTATCATTATCATATTCGCTAACAACTATTTCACCTTCTTGAAGGATGCAAAGAAGCTGATTTAATAAAGCTTGTCCTGGAGGATTAAATCTTGCAAGATTGTTATCTTTAGAATCGGCTTTAAACTGTTTATCAATTTCATCAAAAAAAACTATTCCTTGACTTGCTTTTTCAACATTATTTCCGGTTTTTGCCAGAAGACTAACAAATACATCTCTAATTTTAGGACCGCTGTATCCTTCTGGAGTCACTTTAGAGATATCGAGAGTGGCCATAGGAATTTCTAATTCTTTACACAAAGTTTCAACAATAAAAGTTTTTCCGGAACCGGATGGACCAACCAATAACACGTTACCTTTTGGAATGACTGTTTCTTTTTCTTGATTGAAATGAAAATAAACTGCCTGGACAATAGTTTCTTTGGCATGTTTCTGTCCCACGACATTTTTATCTAAAAGTTCTATCATTTTTCCCATATTGAGTTTTTTACTTTCGCCAAAAAAGAGGGAAGAGACTTTTTGGAATGTACTTGAAGAAGTGGGAATTAAAGTGCTTGAAGAAGTGGGAATTAAAGTGCTTGAAGAAGTGGGAATTAAAGTGCTTGAAGAAGTGGGAATTAAAGTGCTTGAAAAAATGGGAGTTTCTAGATTTTCTTTAACCTTGATAAAATTTAGTAACTGTTCATATTTTTTATTAGAAAATCCCATAAAATTATCAAATATATTCTTAGCTACATAAGCAGCCATAAGCATATTTACCGGCATCAAAATACGAGCCCTTGAAGGAGCAAAGCTAAAAACAAAATTTATACTTGCCAGCATAGTATAGATAAAGTCTTTAGTAAAGATAAAGTCTTTAGGAAGAGTTTTAATTAGTGCTCCTATTAATCCTGCAATAACTAAACCATATGAACCGTCAAGAATCAAAAGACCCATCTTAGGTTGGTGCAAATCTGTACGATTATGTAAGGCAACGCTAAGCGAAACAAAAGATATTGCCCAAACTACTTCACTGATGCGATTATTTATTGCATATTTACAAGCATTCTTACAGGCGTTTTGGAATGATCTTGAAGGATGTCTTGCAAAATTAGTCAATGAAGAAATCATATAACTCCTTAATTATTTATAATACGCCTTATCATAACAAATTATTATAAAGATTACATAAATTTAATAATATAGAATAAAATTAATAAAAATTATAGACATGGCACTTAAAAAATCGTATGTTTTCACGGGGATATAAAATCGTACTTAATTATGGACGGCATGACCTCACCAATACCAATGATTTGACTGGCGATTAATATAATTAGCATTGAAAATTTGATGTCCACACCCTGAAAGCTCAGCAAGATTGCCTTGTCCAAAACAAAAAAAACTCGATCCTGATCCACTCATCAGAACTGTAGAAAAACCACCCTTCTCTAATTGCTTTTTCAAAATTGCTAGCTTCGGCTCTAATTCAAAAGCGGGCACTTCCAAGTCATTGAAACATACAGATGAATGACTAAAAAAACTTGCCAGTGCCGCTTTAGGGTCCCTTTGCATCAGCTCAGATACATTTAATTTTCTATAGACTGCCGGTGTGGATAACCCTTGAGATGGTTTTATCACACATAAGGCTTGATTTTGAAGGGCAGGCACTTCCTCCAGGATTTCACCCCGTCCAGTGCAGTAAGATGTTCCTAAAGAGAGAAAAAACGAGACATCAGATCCAATTTCACTCCCCCACTCTGCTAATTGCTTTTCATTCACCGGATGGCCGCAAAGTGCATTTAATGCCCACAAAGTTGTGGCTGCATTACTGCTTCCACCTCCAAGGCCTGCCTGTTGGGGTATTTTTTTTTGCAAATCGATCGCAAAGCATTGCTCGATACCAGTTTTTAACCGAAATAATCGACGCGCTTTGACAATTAAGTTACCCTCACCTGTAGATAAAGTCGGCTCTGAACAAGTCAATGAATCTCTATCAGCGCATCTAAAATGAAGAGTATCTGCTAGATCAATTGCCTGAAAAAGCGAGGCAATCTCATGATAACCATCTGATCTCTTTCCCAGGATACGCAAGAAAAGATTAATTTTGGCGGGTGATTTAAGCGATAACATGAAAAGAACCTAACTGATGGATCCTTATGCATCTACCTTAACGTTGCGTTTGGATTAATTCAACGCAAAGGTGCAAAGACGCAAAGAAAAAGATATTTTTAGATTTATCAATCACATATCGTAAATATCAATTAGGATTTTATCATTTCTTTGCGTTCTTTGCGCCTTTGCGTTGAATTAATCCAAACACCATTGACGCAATGCATAATGAATCAAAAAAATAATAATCAAGCAATTAAGAATTAATTAATTCTTAATTGCTTGATTACCTAATTACTTAATTAGTGGCTGCAGGCTCTTCGTCAGCAAACTGACCTTCTTCCGACATCACTTTCAAAGTAAAGACGGCTGTTATGCCCTCTTTAAGCTTCACATTAATTTTATGGATGCCTAACGCTTTGATCGCATGCTTCAAAACAATCGAGCGTTTCTCAACAGTCAAATTTGCTTGAGATTGCAGCAATTCTGCGATATCATGTGCAGTCACAGAACCGTACATACGCCCATCATGATCCACTTTAACAATAGTAGACAGGACCACACTTGAAAGTTGCTCTGCTGATTTTTCAGCTTCGGCTTTATCTGATGCAGCTTGTGCCTCGCGAGCTTCTTTCAAACGCGCTTGCATACGCAATGCGTTTTTATCTGCTGCGACGGCAAATCCGCGCGGCAACAGGAAATTACGAGCAAATCCTGGTTTAACACTCACGACATCACCGCTGCGGCCGAGATCTTCTACGTCTTCAATTAATAGCAATTTAGCTGCCATAACTCTTTACTCCTCAATAAATCTTATACTTCCGCAACGAACGGCAACAAGGCCACATGACGTGCGCGTTTAATTGCTGCAACCAGCAATTTTTGATAATGGGCTGAAACCCCTGTAATACGACGAGGAAGAATTTTTCCTCGCTCAGTAATGAAATTATTCAAAGTATCGACATCTTTGTAATCAATCTCTTTAATGCCCGATGCTGTGAATGGGCAACGCTTACGTCTTCTACCGCGAAATTCCATTCCTTCAGGAGCCTGCGCTGTTTTTGGTGGTCTTCTATTCATCATGGCTAAAACTCCTTACTGTTGTTCTTCCAAGGATTTAAATTCTATTTTATCCATGACCTTATCTGCGCGCAAGGTAATGAAACGAATGAGATCTTCATTCAAATGGTATTCTTGCCATAATTCGGCAACCCCTGAAGTTCTCAGATTGAAGTAGAGGATGTAATAATGTCCTTCACGATGTCCATCAATCTCATACGCCAAACGACGACGTCCTTGATCATGGAACTTTACTATTTCTCCGCCACGCTGTGTAATCCCTGTTTGGATTTTTTGAAGCGCCTTATTGCGGGCATCATCGCTTAGTGTCGCGCTGATGACATACATTCCCTCATAGAGGTTTTGTTTTAATTCGCTCATCTTATATATTCTCCCGACCTAAAATATCCGGTCTGCAACGTTAATTTAGTGTTGACTCGCTCATCACCTGCGTGAAGATTTCGGTCATTAGTAATTTCAGTCATGAAAAGCCGAATTAGCGTTTAGCTATGATAACTGCTACTTCGTTAAGATCAACAACAGGCCTGACTGTTTGAGGAATTTCTAATTCCGCTAATCGGATCTTGTCATTTTGTCCCATGTTCTTCACATCGACATAAAAGACAGTTGGAATATCTTTCGGCAAGCAACGAACACGTAATTTACGGATCACCTGACGCAATACACCACCCAACTTCACGCCTACACAATCAACCACGCCTGTACACTCAATTGGAATATTGAGTGTCACTTTTGTGTCTTCATACAATTCTTCAAAGTCGAGATGTTGAACTTTGTAGGTTGTCGGATGATATTGTATCTCTTTAAGGATAGCGCGACGTTCTTTGCCGTTTTCATCTTTAAGCATGAATAGTGTAGTTGAAAGACGCCCCGGCTGCACATTGCGCAACAAAGTGTTGAACTCTGAGCCTTCGACGACGATCGCATCGGTTGATTTTCCGCGAACATAAAGAACAGCCGGAATATTTCCTTCCCGCCTGATTCTGTTAGATTCGCTTTTTTTTATTAGTTCTCTTTTGAAAACTTTCAATTTCATGATTCCTCCAATAGCCATGTTTCCATGGGTTGCAACAAATATAATAATTATATATCGTACAAGGAAGAGATGGATTCTTTCGAAATGATGCACCCAATGGCTTGGGCAATGAGAGGGGCAACTGAAACGATGCGGATTTTCGAGCATTGTAATACTCTTTCCGCAGCAGGAACGGTATTGCTAATTAATAGCGCTTCTATCGGACTTTTTTCTATTCTTTCTAATGCATCACCAACAAGTATTCCATGGGTGACCGCAGCAAAAATCCTTTTAGCGCCCTTCTCTCGGCATGCTTTCGCTGCTGACTCTAATGTACCCCCTGTAGAGCACATGTCGTCAGCGAGAAGAACATCTTTTCCTTTGACATCTCCAATGACAGTCGCCGTTTCAATCTCTGTTGCACTGGCGCGCAACTTATCGACTATGGCAAAATCTGCTTTTAAATGCCTGGCATAAGCACGTGCTAATTTCACGCTACCTATATCAGGAGGTACGACAATCACTTGATTGTCGCCATGACTTAGCTCCTTAAAAGCTTCAGCCAAAACAAGCCTGCCGAACAAATTGTCAACAGGGATATCAAAAAAACCTTGTACTTGTCCCGCATGTAAATCCATGGTCAGGATGCGCGTCGCTCCGGCATTAACGAGGAGATTAGCGACGAGCTTTGCGGTGATCGGGACCCTTGGCTTATCTTTGCGATCTTGGCGACAATACCCGAAGTAAGGAATCACTGCTGTAATCGATCGCGAAGATGCCCTTTTTAAGGCATCGATCAAAATCAGCAGCTCCATCAAATAATTATTCGGATCAAGAGCTACCGTTTGAAAAACAAAAATGTCACGACCGCGTACATTTTCCTGAATTTGAAGAGAAATTTCTCCATCAGGAAAACGTTCGATCATGACTTTGCCAAGCTGGCAACCTAAACAATCTGCAACTTCTTTTGCTAATTGAGGATGGGATGTCCCTGCAAATAGATAATGTTGAAAAGTTGAATCTTGCATGGCCCTACTCCAAGTAGGATTATTATTTGGGGCGGAAGGATTCGAACCTCCGCATGGCGGTACCAAAAACCGCTGCCTTACCGCTTGGCGACGCCCCATCATTTCGGCATCTGCTATTCAACAGAGACAAGATATTAGTCGTTCTGGATATTTATTTGCAAATAGAAATTTATCTTTAAACTAAAAAAGCTGAAAACACTTCTTAAAACCTTTGAAAACGAGTATTTTTGACTAGTTCAATATCTTCTCTCGATCTGGAAATCAAAATTGTGTATATGAAAATAAGGAAACAGGTAATAAGTTATAAGAAGGCTTGTCTATATGCACATCATCCATATCGCTTCAGAATTGGCACCTTTAGCAAAAGTAGGGGGCCTTGCTGATGTCCTCTTAGGACTATCCAGGGAGCAATCATGGAAGGGTTACGACGTCGACATCATCATTCCAAAATACGACTGTATGGATAGCAATCAAATCCGAGATATGAATATTGAATACCTTGACTTAATGTCCTTTTATCAAGGGGAATGGTTTCATAACACAGTTTGGATGGGATGGGTGGAAAACCTAAAAGTGTATTTCATCGACCCGCACCACCCTCGCCATTTTTTTAATAGGGGGTGCTTTTATGGATGTGAAGATGATATTGAACGTTATCTTTATTTTTCCCGCACAGCCCTTGAGTTTTTATTTAAAAGACAAATTTCCCCTGACATTATTCACATCCATGACTGGCAAACTGCAGTCATCAGCCCTCTATATAAAGAAATGTACACGCCTCTTGGCTACGCGAAACCTAAAGTGGTTTTCACTATCCATAATATCGAGTACCAAGGCAAATGCGGAAGCAGCGATCTAGACAAAATCGGACTAAAGGGATCCTCTTTCCTAACACCGGAGAAGTTGCAAGACACTTACAACGACCACAGCATTAACTTGTTGAAAGGCGGGATCGTCTATTCTGATTTTGTCACTACAGTATCTCCCAACTATGCTAAAGAGGTAAAGACTTCACAAGGAGGACGGGGCTTGTGCAAAGTCATCACAAAATATGAAGACAAATTTATGGGCGTCCTGAATGGTATAGACTACTCATACTGGAATCCTGAAATCGATAAATACCTACCCGCTCACTATTCATCGCGCGAAATGCCTGCAAACAAAAAAGATCACAACACGATTGATAAAAAAGCGTTTGTGAAAAAGGTGTTGAGAGATCGCTTAATGCTCAATGAGCAACATAAACCGATTGTTGGATGCATTGCACGTTTAGTTCCCCAAAAAGGTATAGAATTAATTAAGCACGCATTAAGATATACCCTTGAAAAGGGCGGACAATTTGTATTGCTAGGTACGAGCCCTATTGCCTCGATCACCAACGAATTTCATGAATTAAAATCATTTTACAGTGAAAATAGTGACGTTCATTTAATGCTGAACCATCAGGAAGAAATTGCACATATGATTTTTGCCGCTTCGGACATGTTCATCGTTCCTTCAATTTTTGAGCCTTGCGGGCTAACACAAATGATTGCTTTAAAATATGGGTCTATTCCAATCGTGCGAAAAACCGGTGGTTTAGCGGATACAATTTTTGACATCGACTATGCAGATAAGCCATTGAATGAACGAAATGGTTACACATTTGATTTCCCCGATAATATTGGGATTGAATCAGCTCTTTCAAGGGCTATTGAGTGTTGGTTTCACGATCCTGACAAATGGCGCAAACTTGTCATTCATGGAATGAATGTAAATTTTAGTTGGGATCATCCGTCCGATATCTACATCGATATTTACAAAAAAATCATGAAGGAAAATGGAAAAGTAGAAAAAAAATGATGATTACTGATAGAATCCTCGTAAACTAATCGCGCCACTAATTGATGGCTACACCATTTTTCTGGGAGTGACCCCCTTGAGCATCGCTAACTATTTTACTTTTGTCCGCATCTTAATTGCTCCTCTTTTTCTTCTTTTTTATATTGAACACGATGCCTTAGGCATCAGCAATCAAGCTTTACCATACGTCTTATTAGGCCTGCTTTCAATCTCAGAACTTTCTGATGCATTTGATGGCTATCTAGCACGTAAATATAATCAAGTGACCGATCTTGGAAAAGTTTTGGATCCCATGGCAGATAGCATCGCAAGAATCTCTGTTTTTATGACGTTTACCTTGGAACCTGTTAAACTTCCCATGTTTCTGGTTTTTATTTTTTTATATAGAGACTCGGTTGTGAGCACCTTAAGGACAATTTGCGCACTTAAGGGATTTGCCTTGGCTGCTCGCTTAAGCGGAAAAATTAAAGCCGTTGTGCAAGCGATTGCCGCTTTCCTCGTTTTATTCCTTATGATCCCCCACTCATTGGGCTTGCTATCAACCGAAACTTTGCACAATCTCGGCACTTCTATTGTTAGCTTAGCAGCTATCTATACTATTTTTTCAGGAATAGACTATATTTATTCCAATTGGCACTATATTACTAAATTCTTATACTTAGGAAACGTGCAACAATAATTTACACGATTCTGCTGCGTCAAAGCCCCGGGGTTGAACGATCAAAAGCGACCCAATATTATAATATGGGGTCGCTTTTGATCGTTCAACCGCGGGAGCTTTCACGCGGCAGAATCGTGTGAATTATTGTTGCACGGTTCCTTAGGAAACGTGCAACGATAAATGTTTACATGAACTAATAAGGTGCAGATGCAGAATGTAAATGACAATCGCTATCAAATCCTAGGCATAGGAACTCCCATTATCGATTATCTTGTGAATGTCAGCGACGAATATATCAACAAGCTCCCTGGAGTGCCTGGGGGTTCAATACTCATAGATTACCCAACCTTTAAAAAAATCATCAAGGATCATCCCCTTTCCCGGCAACGAATGATTGCCGGCGGCTCAAGCGCAAACACGATTAAAGGTTTAGCCCAACTGAAGCACTCTTGCTCTCTTATCGGTAGAATTGGAAAGGATCATGCAGGGTCACAATTTACCCAAAACATGATATCCTTTGGTATCAAACCTCATTTAACCTTTAGCGATCTACCTACAGCCCAAGTGGCTTGTCTAATCACTCCGGATCACGATAGGACCATGCGTGCATATATCGGAGCCGGTGCCGAAATGAGCGCAAATGATTTAACACCCGATCTATTCGAGGGAATCCATCTCGTGCATATTGAAGGTTATTTAATGAACCGCATAGGGTTCGTTGAAAAAGCGATGTCTCTTGCCAAAGCTCAGGGAGCTAAAATCTCTTTTGACCTTTCAAGTTTTGAAATAGTAGAGGCATACCAACCTAAACTCCTGGAACTTTTATCTCAATATGTCGATATTGTATTTGCCAATGAAGAAGAAGCTAATGTACTTACGGGGTTTACTCCCGAAAAAGCCTGTAAAGCTTTAAAAGATCTGTGTGAAATAGCTGTTATAAAGATGGGGGAAAAAGGCAGCATTGCTGCTAATTCAGCAGAGATCGTTTCCAGTCCGGCTTATCAAGTCCAAGTGGTCGACACCACAGGTGCCGGAGATCTATTTGCCAGCGGTTTCCTTCACGGGTATCTGACTGATCAACCTTTAAGGGAAAGCTTACGTTACGGTTCATTGATAGCATCCCATGTCATTACAAGATTTGGTGCTGAGATCCCTCTAGACGATTGGAAAAGCATCCTAAAGGAAATGAGGAGCAAAGAAGATTGAAGATTTCTCTTAAAACATTTTCGTTAAATTGAATTTAAAATAATTCAACACAAAGACGCAAAGACACCGAGACACAAAGAAAAAGAGGATTTTTTATTAATTCCATATTCTCTCTTTGCGTCTTTGTGTCTTGTATTGAATTTTTTTAAATTCAATTTAACGAAATGCCTTAGGAGCTAAAATCGGTCAAGGGCATAGGCAAGGGTCTAAGTCGTTAAGGATCTCACTGCCGATTCCATTCCCTCTTCGGTTGTAAGGATTGGCTCTTCAGGCAAATTATATGAAATTTTCTTGCGAAGCATAAAAATTCCCACACTGTTTATCACTAGCAAAAGACCGCCCGCAATCGCCATTGTAGACTGTGCAAGCGTCGTATCTAAAAATGAAAAAACCGTCAGCACAATAATCGCATAGGCTTGATAGACGCGCTTTCCGATTTTTGGCATAAGATACTCGGCACATTTGATACCGACACAAAAATAGGCATTGATTGTCGCATATCCCACAAGAAACAGAAAAAATGGCATAAAATAATTCATGTGCGGGAAATATCTTCCAAGCGCAGTCTGCACAAGCATCGTCCCTTCCAAAGGTTCCTGCCAGACACCTGTCACTAAAACAACCGCCACACTGGAGGTACAAATTAAGAACGTATCCATAAAAATTTCAAAAATAACAAGCAATGCCTGTTTTTCAGGTATGGTAACATTTGTTTCAGAATGGATCACTGAGGCATAACCTATACCGATATCTCCCGTATAACAGCCACGTCTAACACCTTGCGAGACTGTCGCCATAATCGTGCTGCCGGTGAAGGCCCCCAAAGCTGCATGACCGCTAAAAGCAGTACTTAAAACACTGGAAAACACTTCGGGAATTGCCTCTAAATTATGAAACAAGACCCAAGCACCCATTCCCACATAGCAAGAGACAAAAATTGGAATCAAAGCACTGGAAATAGTACCAACCCGCTTCACTCCTCCACTGCTTGCAAAAAGAACCAACCCCAACATCACAGCGACCACAACATACAGATTTAAATCCAAATTAACGGCCACGCTCTTAGTGACCACAGAAAATTGAAAAATTTCTACACCATAGAGGCAAAGTAAGACACAAACCAAGCTGGATATCCAAGGCTTGTCTATGGCTTGACGCAAATAATACATGGGTCCGCCACTATAATTTCCGGAGGCATCGGTGATGCGGTATTTCATGCCTAAATAAACTTCAGCATATTTAACGATAGCTCCTGCAAGAGCTGTTACCCAAATCCAAAAAAGAGCACCTGGGCCGCCGATTTGAACAGCAGTACATACCCCGACAACGTTTCCAACCCCAACACTACCGCCAATGCAGGCAAAAAAGGCTTTTAATGGAGGAACTCCTTTTGCGTGCTCATCACTTTTTTTAAAGAAAGAAGCAAAAGCTTTAACTGCAGCAGGAAGATTGCGAATTTGCGCAAAATTTGACTCAAAGGTGAGAAACAATCCTAAAAGAAGAACGATTGGAACTCCAAAGAAAACCCATAAAATGTTTTCGAATCCGTAAATAAAGCTTTCTATTTGTTCAATCATTAAAAGTTCCTGGCAGTATTGATTATTTTGAAGCTATGATTGTAAACAAGATAATTTATAAAGTCAAGTGTAAGTGTACAGAATGTGTACAGAATGTAAGTGTACAGAAGGTAGCCAGGGCGTCCCGCCCAATGTCATCAATTTAACAAAATTTCTATGTGTTTTCTGAATTATGAGGGTTATACAAGCCACTTATTTGCTGCTAAACCACGGCAGAGAGAATTGCATAAGTGTAAATAAATTTATTAAAACACAAATAAATGGATTGCTGGAAGAGTATATGTTCACGGGGGTAGGCAACGTACCTTCTTTGAGGGCTCCTTCATTGAAGGCATTTTTATGCATTGAGAATCGATTTTTTCCAATCCCGGGTATAGGTGACTTCTGAAAAATCGCTGCAATACATGCGAAATACTTTTGCAATTGTCTCTACCGTGGTTTAGCGACAAAAGATGATAGAAATTTTGTTAATTTAATGACATTGGCGGGACGCCCTGGCTACCTTTTCGAGTCTTAAAAAGCTCTTGGTTTTTTTCTAAAAATAAATCTTTCCAATAATAATTATCTAATAATCCAGCTGGATTTCTCCCCATTAATAGATAGGCGATATATAAAGCCTCAATAGAAGCTAGCCCTTCTTCGGGATTAGGACAATCATTTTGACATCTAGGGTATGCTGTACGAAAACCTCCCGGTATGCTTCTTCTCTCAATGACTTGCTTTGACTCTACAAACTTAAGCATTTTTGCCGCATAGCGCCAAGTGGCATCGAGAAGGTAAAGTCCTTTAGTACTATCAGCTGACTGTAAAGGAGGCGCATCAATAGCAAGCAGCAAATAACCTGAAATATCAGGCAGTTCAGAGCTGGGGTAAGTAAAAAAACGACAGTCGTCTCTTTGCTCTAATCCTCTTAAACTACATTTTTTAAGATTCTCGCGCTGATGCCGCAAAATAAACGTTGGCGGAAAAGGTTGCATGATTACATTATTTTCCGATACTATACGATTATACTGCAAGTGTGACATAAAAACATGGCTTTGCCAGAAAATATTAAGTTGGATTTAATTTACTTAGATTTTGGCTGACTTTGCAATATATTTGCAAGTAGTTAGGGCTGTACAAGAATAAATAGCCACCCGGACAGCGCGAAGGTTCTCGCAGTTAGACGATCGAAAGTCAACCAATATTATATAATATGGGGTCACTTTCGATTGGTTAACCTGGAACTTTGGGGCTGTCCAGATGTGCTGTATTCTTGTATAATCCCTTATGAATGAAGACATTTAACCCGGATATCACATGTTAAATAAACTTTTTTTTCTATTTTGCACCGTAGTAACTATTTGTTCTTGTCGGCTCCAAGCGGAGGGTCAAACAACAAAAACATCAGCCATCAAATGGCAAACAAATTACGAACAAGCAGTCCAACAATCAAAATCGGCCTCTAAACCCTTAATTCTCTTCTTCACCGGCTCTGATTGGTGCGGATGGTGTAATAAGCTCGATGAAGAGGCCTTTGAAACACCTGAATTTGCTGATGCAGCAGGTTCAAAATTCATCTTCCTTAAATTAGACTTCCCCCTCTATAGCAATCAAGATCAACAAATTAAATCACAAAATAAAGAACTCCAGCAAAAGTTTGAAGTCAGAACTTTCCCAACTGTCATTATTGTCGATCCCAAGCAAAACCAACAAATAGGTGTCACTGGATATCGTCCAGGTGGCGGAAAACTATTTGCCGAACACCTCCTTAAATTGGTTAATGAATATTCGGGCTACAAGCAAAAGATCGGTTCACTCAATCAATCCAAGTATTCAGGACGTGATTTAAAACCTCTCTATGTCAAAGCTAAAGAACTAGGCCTAGCCAGCGATGCTTTGAAAATTGTGAAAAAAGGAATGACTTCAGAAGAATCCTCATATTTCATGATCGAACGCTATCGCTTTTTAGCGGATGAAGGTCTAATTCATAGTAAAGAAGCTGCTGCCTTAAAACAGCAGCTTCTCAAGGCTGATCCCTTGAACGAAAAGGAGATCTCTTACCAAGTTGCCGTCGTTGATTTTGAAGCCTATTCAGGTGAAATGGAAAAGGAAAACTATTCTAGTGAACTAACCGTGGCTCCGCTGACTAGCTATATAGAAAAATTCGGGACGCAAGATAAAGAAAACCTCTGGCGTCTTCAACTCTTAATCTCACAAGTATATCTAGACAAAAACGAGTTGACTTCTGCACTGAAATATGCACAACAGTCTTATGAATCAGCGCCCTCTTGCGTACAACCGGAGCTTTCTAGGGCTGTCAAAAACATTCGTTCGCAAATCCATTCATTTCGCTAAGGAAGTGTGCAATAATAATTTGGTTGACAGGCTAGCGTCAAAGCCCCGGGGTTAATCGATCAAAAATGACCCAATATTATAATATTGGGTCATTTTTGATCGTTCAACCGCGGGAGCTTTCATGCTATCCTGTCAGCTAAATTATTATTGCATACTTCTTAATCCCTTTCGTGATTAAAGGCTTCAATCTGATGCCAGTAACTCATTTTTAAGTGCTCCTTTGGAATCTCTAAAATGAAACGCGAAGGACGGCTTACAGCATCCACGCCCATCCGTTTCCGCTTTCTTGCCATGCTCAATGTTAAATACTTCATAGAACGCGTTAATGCCACATACATTAACCTTCTTTCTTCTTCCACACCTGTTTGCTTGATGCTTTTTTCATGAGGAATAATATGATCTTCCATCCCAATTAAAAAACAAGCAGGGAATTCCAATCCTTTAGAACTATGAATTGTCATCAGGGAAACTTTATCTTCCTCTTTATTTTTGGAAGAACTTCCCTCCCAATTTCCATTTAAAGACGAAACTAATACGAAATCTTGCAAAGAAGGCTTAACTTGATTTTCTGAAATCGATTTTTTTTCAAAATCATCCATTGAAGAAATAAATTCTTCGACATTTTTCCATTTAAAATCGCGCATTTGCTCACTTTTAACTTCTTCCGAAATAGCCTTTTTATAATTGATCGTTTCTATTAACCAGATCATCGAATCTCGCATGCTTAGATCAGAAAATTTCACTTTAGCTAAATGGATAATTTCTAGAAATTCTTGCAACCCCTTGAGCGCTTTTGCCGGTATTTTTGCTGTCAATTCCCCAAAAGCAGAACCCTTGAGGTTCACGTGATTTAAAACGCTCCAGAGAGAAATAGCATTTGCGCGATTATAGGCAGTAAAACTATCTAAAGAGCAATCTCCAATGCCTCTTCGCGGATGATTAATGATCCTTAAGAGAGCCTCTTGATCGAGCGGATTAACAATCACTCGTAAGTAGGCCATTAAATCTTTTACCTCGCGCCGTTCGTAAAATTCCGTTCCGCCAAAAATCTGGTAAGGCACGCCCCTCATCCACGTATCCCCATCCTTCCAGCTGTGCTTAATTAAAGCCTGCTCAAACGACCTTGAAAGGGCGTTTGAACGGTAAAGAATCGCCATTTCCTTCCACTTCAAACCAAAATTTTGGCGCATTTTATCCATACGATGAACTACAGCTTGAGCTTCTTCTGTTTCATTTGGAGCATGAAACACCTCTATTTGCATTCCATCCCCTTTATCACTCCAAAGAACTTTTTGGTGCCTTTTTTGATTGTTGGCAATCACCGCATTCGCGGCTTTGAGGATAGTGTTTGTTGATCGATAATTTTGCTCGAGTTTGATGACTTTGGCACCGGCAAAACCTAAAATATTTTGAATATCTGCTCCTCGCCAGCCATAAATGGATTGATCATCGTCACCCACAACGCACAGGTTATTATTTTTTGCAGCGAGCAAAGAAGCTAAGCGGTACTGAATGGGGTTTGTATCCTGATATTCATCGATCATCAAATACTTATAACGATCTTGATATTTTTCTAAAACATCCGGAAAGCGTTCAAATAATTCCACTGTAAGGGAGATTAGACTATCAAAATCAACAGCATTGTATGCTCTCATGCTATCATTCAGACGGGTATAGAGGGATCTGGTAAAATTATCATGCCACTCTGATCCTGTCCCTAATATCTCTTCGTTTTTCAACCCTCTATTCCTGGAAAAAGCGATGGCCTCTGTCGTCGGACCCATCGAAGGAAGCACGCTTTCGTGATCCAAAAGATCTCGTGCAATCATGGTCATGAGACGCTGCACATCTTTTTCGTCATATAAGGTGAATTCACTAGTATAACCCAGCCGTTGAATTTCAACGCGAAGTACCTGCATGCAAAAGCTATGAAAAGTGCATAAAGTCACTTGTTTGGCCACTTTGTCTGCGATGAACATTCCGAGTCGATGGCGCATCTCGGAGGCTGCTTTATTTGTGAAGGTAAGACCTAAAATGGAATGGGGAGAATTGCCAAGATTTTTTATCAGATGAGCCATTCGAAGTGTGAGCACGCGTGTTTTACCACTGCCTGCGCCGGCAAGAACTAAAACACGCCCTTCTATAGCCTCCACAGCCTGACGTTGCGGTGGGTTAAGTCCGGTAAACAAATCCATAAAACCTCAAAATTCGGCCACTACAACCCCGGACTGAACGATCGAAATCATTGCAGGAACAAGCTGTTTAGCTTAATTGAATTTAAACAATTCAACGCAAAGGACGCAAAGGCACAAAGAACGCAAAGAAATGAAAGTAAAATGATTGTATAAATTTTACTAGATGGTTTTTATATTATTTTTACTATTCTTTCCTTTATTTTTTTCTTTTCTTTGCGTTCTTTGCGCCTTTGCGTCCTTTGCGTTGAATTATTTTAAGTTCAATTTAATGAAACGGCTCTTTCTTTTATTGATTCTGAAGGAATTTCCAATTTGCCAAGAAATTTCAATAACTCTGACTGAATGTCACTAGGTTTTGCATTTTTGGCGGTCTGGCGCGGTTTTATATTAATGTCGAATCCCAACTGCAAAAAGGAACGGCAATGGCGAAAAGCCTCACGCACAACGCGTTTAAATCGATTTCGCTGGACTGCTATTCCATAGTGACGGGAGGCGGTAATGCCCATTTTAGTAGATGAATTTTTATTTGGACGAGCATCAACAATTACCCAGTACCCCACATGACGGGTTGATTGTTGCCCAATGCGTTGGTACTGGCGGCGCGTAAGAATTCGCACTGATTTAGGAAGACTATAGCTCAAGCTCTTGTCAACTGTTTGCGTCCTTGACGACGACGACGATTAATGATTTTGCGCCCATCAGATGTCTTCATTCTTTTACGAAATCCATGGACAGCTTTGCGGCAACGCTTGCTTGGTTGATAGGTACGTTTCACAGGATTACCCTTTATAATTAAGTTTTTTTGTTATTGGATAAATAAATAAGATACACAAAATCTCAATAGCCTGCAATCCAAATTTATCAAATGGTCGTAAATTGGTTTTTTTATTCTTACTTGTCTATACAAAACAACAAGATAAGGTCTTGATCAGACATAAATCCTTGGTAAGCGATCGTTAAAAAAACATAAAACTTCATGAAGATTTGTTTGCGCTAAATCAGCGATTTCTTGAACCGTAATTTCTTCTTCCCCTTGTTTGCCGATTAACACGACTTCATCTCCCACATAAGCTTCGCTGTCGCCTATATCGACCATGAGTTGATCCATACAGATATTTCCGACAACAGAAAAACGTCGCCCCCTAATTAACACTGAAGAGCGATTTGACAAACAACGTCGATAGCCATCGCCATATCCGATAGGGATCGTCACAATGCGCGTTTGCTTGGATGTCGTATAAGAATGACCATAACTAATTCCTTTTCCTTTCTCTACGACTTTAAAGTACGAAATTTTCGTCTTAACTGAAAAGCAGGGATAAAGATTGGCTAATGTGTTTGGGGAATTCTCCAAGGAATATCCAAAAGCTATTAATGAGGGCCTTACCATATCAAAATAGGAAGAAGGAAAGTAGCAAACCCCTTGAGAATTGGCAATATGCCTAATCAAACCGGCCTGATTTAAAAGAGGAATCTCGAATAGAGAGCCAAAAGCAGCGATTTGCTCCAATGCAAAAGATTCATGTGGAAAATTTGCAGTGGCTAGATGAGAATACACCCCTTTAATTACAAAACATTCTAAAGAAACCATGTGTTGGAATAAGTCCGCCGCATTTTCAACTCTGATCCCGGTGCGCTGCATACCTGTATCCACTTCTATGTGTACTGTGCAGGAGTGGTTAGCTTGTTGACATTTTTTTGCAACCAAATCGGCTTTAAATTTGGAACCCACACTAAATTCAAGATTAAAATGGATGAGATCAGAAATTTGATCCTCATGAAAAGCCCCTAATACTAAGATTGGAATTTTAACCTTCGCTTGCCTTAACAAAATCCCCTCTTTTAAATGCGCCACAGCTAAATAATCGCAGCCAGCTTCTTCAGCAGACTTTCCGATCATTTCCAAGCCATGTCCATAAGCATTCGCTTTGACCGGCAAACAAAGAAGTGTGCCTCCAAGATGTTTTTTAAGAATATTTACATTTTTTTTAAATTGCGCAAGATCAATTTCGATCCAGGAGGGATGAGGAATTTTTTCTGAAGGCATATACAAAACCTATATCTTCAACTGACGCATAAAAATGAGAATTAAAAAATCATTGTAGATGTACTTCTCATAAGATTTTTAAAATGCTATGCTATCCTTATATACTAACAAATTCAACGTGGCCATAAAAAAACATTTCTAAAGCTTGAAAATATTGTAGGAGCCTATTTCGTTAAATTATTACTCATCTCCAATTGCCATTTTTAGGGTTGAAATAATAGAATTAGCCAACAACCTGATAATGACAATTCTCCAAAAATAACACCCTTTCATCACAAAAAGATTGAAAAGAAATTCACCGGTGATTTATAACTGATGCTTAATTGTTGCTAAGACCAGTAGGAAACGACATGAAAGTAAAAGCATCTGTAAAAGCCGACCCTTCGAAAGGAGACATCCTCGTTCGTCGTCGCGGCCGCCTCTATGTAATTAACAAAAAAGACCCTAATCGCAAGCAAAGGCAGAAGGGTCCAGCTCGCAAAAAATAGTAAAGGAAATCTATGGCTAAGAAGTCATCCGTCGAAAAGCAAAAGCGTCGCGAAAAAACGGTAAAACGCCACTGGGAAAAACGTCAAGGATTAAAGAAAAAATCCTTAGACATGAATCTCAGCGACCAAGAACGTGAAGATGCCCGCACTGCATTAAATAAAATGCCTCGCGATTCTTCACCAATCCGTCTTCGCAACCGTTGCCAGCTCACAGGTCGCCCACGCGGTTACTTAAGAAAATTCAAGCTTTCTCGTCTGACATTTAGAGAGATGGCTTCGATTGGTTTAATTCCAGGCGTAACAAAATCTAGCTGGTAAACATTCAACCAGAAAAATAGATAACTTTCTTGGTATTCTTGAGGAAATAAGTAACAATAAGTTACACATTTTCTAAAGATCTTCTGGGAAAGTTTTTCTATTGTCTAGATCTATTTGTTCTAAAGCCTCAAATAGTTCCGGTGCATCTACTATTTTTTTCCATTCAACCATCCCTTCTGTCCAAACAAGAGATTGTGCCTCAAGCTCACCATTTTGCCAAAGTTCGCTGACAATGTAGAATGAAAAGGGACCCTGCTGCTGCCTTGCCTTATCTAAATAAAACCAATCCTTTGTTTGAACACTTTGCGGTAATAGATTTGGAGCATTTTCTATTTTCTCTTCTTCTACAATTCGCCTTTCCTCTCCCTCTACAATCGCTTGATTTTTTCTATCAACCTCTAATTCATTTTCGTTAATAAGGGAAGGAAGTAACACAAGCACGAGCATGGCTAAAACTCCAAAAAAAATCCCCAAAGCAAACCAAATGTAAGGATCCCGGCCGCGCCTAAAGGCAAAATACGAGGTCGCTACTCCCATTAACATCCATAAAATCATAGTGATCATTGTAGACATTGAAAACCCTCAGTATAATCCTAGAAACGGCAGTTCAAGATGATAAGTGACGCAATCTTTTGAGTTAGAATCGCTTTCAAGGGGGCCAAAAGGTGAAGCGACCCAAAGTAATTCTAACTCAAAAGATTGCGTCACTTATCATCTTGAACTGCCATTTTTAGGATAATTCATTTAACACTCTTTGTGCGTAAAGTAAGCTATAAATACAATGACAAAATTGCACAAAACCGAGATTATGATGCACGAATAAAAGCAAGCTTGGTATTGTAATGTTATAGGGCTGCCAATCTGAGGCCGAGAAAAAATAGAGATGCAGAGCACTTTTATCAAGCTTTTTTGCATCTTTCAAATCCCCTCCCCTTCCACAACGGAACGTGAACGTTATGGAAGGGGAGAGAATTTGAAATCTGCGAAAAAATCTTGATAAAATCGCTCGCATTCTAATTTTTTGTCGGCCTCTCTGTGATTGCATCTTGGAACCTGACCATAGATATTGAACAGGTTCTTATAGAGTACGTGTTCACGGGGTACACAACCTATAACTCAGACCTTCAGCCTGAGTTATAGGTTGTGTACCCCGTGAACATGTACGTTTTTAAATGGAGTAAAACTAACGATGGACCAAAAAAAGAAAATGCAAACCAATAAATTTGACGCTAAAGAGTTTGAACTTCCAGAAACACTTTTTGTTCGCGATGTTGAAAATAAGGTTTTCCAAGGAATTGTCCTTCAATGTCTTTCAAAGATCGAAGGCATTGCACTTGTTGAGGGAAATTTTATTGACAATATTTTAGGACGAACAGCTCTTGAAGGTGTCAAAGGCATTTATATTGAACAAGATAATAAAAACCATTCCGTAGGCGTTAAGATAGATGTTAATATCTGTTATGGATACTCAATTCCGGAAAAAGCAGAGGAAATCCAATCAGCCTGCGCGGAGGAGATTACAAAACTTACCGGTTTACATGTTTCGTCTGTGCACGTGGTCTTTAAAAATGTCGTGCTTTCCGAACAACTCAAGAAAAATATTTTAACCGACAGTCTAACAACGTCGCCGGTCCACCTAGTTTCAAGCATTGAAGAAGAATACAATGATGAATTTTAAATAATACAACATATCTCTTCATTTACAAAAAAATATAGACTAAAAAAGGCATTAAATTGAGTAACCTTCTTCATTCCTTAGTGAGTTTTTTCATTGCACTTTTTTTTATACTCATCGGTATTGTTGGGATTCTAATCCCTTGGTCGATTAATGTCCGGGCACTTCTCGCACAATTCATTTTTGAAGATTCATTAGCCATCTCACTTTTTGGTTTTGCTTTTTTTTTCATAGGACTTGCCATAGCCATTGATATTGTATTGAATTCTCGAAGAAAGCAATACACAATCAGCTCGCTAAAAGCTCCGGCAACTGTAGACGAAGAAGTGATTAAGGAATATCTCAACACTTACTGGAAACAACTTTTACCGAACACAGAAACACCTTGTCACTTAGCCTTGAAGAAAAATAAAATCCACATTTCCGTTGAGCTGCCCTTTCTCCCCATCCAAGAACAAAAGCCATTGCTTGAGAGAATTAGAAAAGACCTGATTGGTTTGTTTGCTCAAATCCTTGGGTATCGAGATGAATTTTTCCTGACAGCAAGCTTTAAAAGCTCCCCTCCACAGTATAACGGTAAGTAGTTGTTCCCGGCTCTACCGGCGAGACCACTTAAGACTTCACTAGTGTTCCATCAAGCCTAAATAAGGGGTTGATGGAACATCATGGTAATCAGGGCATCTCGCCCTGAAGAGTTATTGAACGCCTCTTGGCTTATCACTATCTCAACCAGGGCGAG
>Ga0206928_1005_pt1 | contig 72917 bp, 53 predicted proteins | sample Alteio_BWOrgHeat_21_FD_152941 | JGI IMG/M metagenome (GOLD analysis project Ga0206928, IMG submission 152941) | Enriched cells from forest soil in Barre Woods Harvard Forest LTER site, Petersham, Massachusetts, United States -... | ecosystem: Environmental > Terrestrial > Soil > Temperate forest >... | reverse complement strand
GCAACGCCACGCAACTGCCGTCCGGGTAAAGTTGCACCTCCGCCAGGGCGCGGGTGGCCGCGGCCAGCGCGAGCGGCGAGGGCCCGAGCGGATTTTCATTCGAGGCCAGCTTGATGACCTCGGCCGGATCGAGCCCGTGCTCGCGGGCGACATCCGCGATGGGCCGGCCGGGCTCATAGACGGGCTGGGTGAGGACACCGGGCTTGACGAGTTTTTCAACGCTCATGGGAAGCCAACCATAGTAAACAGAAAATCGGGGTTGGAAAATGGAAAATGATGCGGTTATTGGTCAGGTGATGAAAGTTCTACTGACGGGAGCCTCGGGATTGGTGGGCCACGCCGCGATGCTGGCCGTGCTGGCGCGCGGGCACGAAGTGTTTGCGCTCGGCCATGAGCGCATGCCGCCGCTGCCCATCGCCGCGATGGCCAAGGGGCGCGCCCGCGCCTTGCAAGCCGACCTGAGCAATCTTCATGCGGTCGAGCGCGTGATTTTCGACTATTATCCGGACACCATCATCAATGCCGCGGCGCTCTCCAACAATGCCACGGTCGAGGCCGCCCCGGAGCTGGGTGAAAAGCTCAATGTCGCCTTGCCCCGTCGCCTGGCCCAACTGGCCAACCATCTCAGCGCCCGCCTGCTGCATTTGTCCACGGACGCGGTGTTCGACGGCGACGGCGGCCCCTATCGCTCGACCGACATGCCCAGCCCGCGCACCCTTTACGGCCAGCTTAAACTCGAGGCTGAAAAAGAGACGCTGCGCGAGGGCGGCGATTATGCGCTGGTTTTGCGCATCACCATCGTCAATGGCAATAGCCCCTCGGGCCGCCGGAGTTTGCACGAAAAACTTTTCGCCGCCTGGGCCGCGGGCAGCGTGACCCCGCTGCACACGGACGAATTGCGCCAGCCGGTTTCCTCGGTGAACGTCGGCGATGTGCTGGCGGAATTGGTGGACCGGCCGAATCTGCATGGCCTCTTTCATTGGGCCGGGCCGGATTCGCTGACGCGGTATGCCATCGGGCAGGCGCTGCTCAAACATTTCGGCCTGCCGGAGGATTTGATCAACCCCTGCCTGCGCAAGGATTTGCCCGGCGGCGAAAAACACCCCAAGGCGCTCGAATTCATTCTGCCGCCGCTGCTCGGGAAACTTACGACGAAGCCCACGCCCTTCGCCGAACAACTGGAGGAACTCGTCGTGCCGCTGGAGCATCAGGACTGGTACCGCCAAACGCGCCGGCCCGGCATGGGCGCGGCCGGGGAAAATCAACCCATCCGGCGCCTGGTGCAAGGACGGGACTTCTGATGGAACATGCCTCGGGATGACCCTGGCATGGGGCCACGGGGAACAACGTTCGGCTTGGCAAAACCAACTGGCATCGCGCAAGCGCGAGCCCTACAAAACTTCGTCTTAGCCGACCGCCCACTTCCGCCTTCGTAGGGCTCGCGCTTGCGCGATGCCGTTTGGTCTGCATCGTGGCCGTTGATGGACCCCCTATTCGTTCTGCCCGATGGAACGGCGGCCGCCGCGGAAAACATGGCGCGCGATGCGTTGCTGTTGACGGCGTTCACCGGGCCGGACGTCCCGCGCCTGCGCACCTATGGCTGGAGCAACCCCGCGTGGACTTTCGGTTACAGCCAGTCCTGGTCGCAGGCCCGGGCTGCCGTCGGAACTGACGTGGAATTGGTCCGACGCACCACCGGCGGCGGCCTCGTGGATCATCGTCGTGATTCGACCTACGCCCTCGTTTTGCCCGCCGCGCATCCGCTGGCCCAAGCCCGCGCGCCGGAAAGCTATCGGGTGATTCATCAAGCGTTGGCCGAGACGCTGAAGATTTTTGGCGTACCGGCTTTGCTCATGACTTCCGAGGTAGGGACGACTCTCCGAGGCGTTCGTCAGGGCATTTTCGACGGTGATCGGAGCGGACGCCTCGAAGAGGCGTCCCTACCCCAAGGCAAATCGCCAGCATCGCTGGCGAAGCCCGTTTTCGATGATATATCCGTTTGTTTTATCAAACCGGAACTCCACGATATCGTCCGCGTGGACGATAGACGCAAAATCGCCGGGGCGGCGCAAAAACGCACGCGGCAGGGTTTACTTCTACAAGGTTCAATTAGCCGGGACGCCGCCCCGGAAGTGCGTGATTGGAATGCCTTGGCGACCGCGTTTACGGATCAACTTGGCAAAATCCTAAACGCCAAACCCGAGCCTTGGCTCGACCCACCCTTTACTCCGGCTGTGCTCACGGAAGTCGTAGCCCAATTTGCGTCGCCGGCCTGGAACCAGCGCCGATAAAACCTAGGCTGTTCGTTTTCGCTTACGCCATAGGCCAACGCCCAAGGCACCGACGCCGATAACGAGCGCCACGGTGGACGGCTCGGGCACCGCTGAGTAGGAGTAACCACCCGGTTCGAGCGTGATCTCGATATAGAGGTTGTTCAGGTCAGTCAGATTGCCGGATGGGAGATAGTTGGGGTTGGGGTTGCTGATGCCCTGGAGCCGGTCGCCGTAAGCAGTAGTATAGGAGGTGGTTTCCGTGGCCCAGGCACCGGAATAGGTGTTATAAAAATACGGGTTGTCCTGGATGCTTGAGCCGAACCATTTGGCGACGTCCGTGGTGTTGCCCTGCAGGGAAAGGAGATAGAAGAATTCGCCGGTGGAAATGTTGCCGATGGTCATATTGGCAGCGATATTTCCGGCGCCGAAAATGGAATTGGCGATGTTGGCTTCGGTATTGGTAATGTTGGCCTGGTCCGAGATGACTTTTTGGCTGTTGGCCATCCCCAAGTTCAGGGCGCCGGTGAAGTCGCCAACGATGCGGTCCACGAGGTTGTTGTTGCCAGATGAAGCGACCGCGATGTTGCCACCGGTGGTGACATCTTTCCAAAGCACGACATATTGCGGCTGCTCACCGTAGATGCTGTTGGCATCGGCGAGAGTGGCGTTGGTCATGAAAACGGAGAAAGCACCGATGTTGCCGTTGCCCACCGTGCCGCTGATGACCACCCCGGAGGTCCCAGCGGTGATGTTCTGGGAGGCAAGAGCGGCGGTTTGGTTGGCGGTCAGTCCGGCAACAAGGTTGCCGGTGACGACCGCGTTCATGTTGTAGCTTTGGCCCTTTTGGAAATCGTCGTGGGGGTCAATGGTGGCATTAAAGGGGGAGCCGCCTGAGCCGGGGGCCGTGCCGGTGTAACCGAAGTTGGTGCCCGCCAGCGTGGCGTTGCCCGGGACAGTGTAGTTGGCTATTTGCAGTGTAATATTATTAGCCTGCATGTAAGGCAGGAGGGCCGTGGTGGACACATTGCCGGTGCTCGGGGACACCCAACTATGGTAGTCGGTGGCGTAGGCACCCGGGGCCACAACGCGGGTGATACCGGTAATATAACCCATGGTCGCGTTGCTTGAATTGAGCACCGGGTAGTTGGTGCCGGTGGCGGTGAGACGGGCGTCAACCGGGGTGACGGTGGTGTTTTGGCTCAGGAGGTTAAAGATAGTGTCGCCCGCGGTGGTGTTGACGGGGTTGGGAAAACCGGGAAGCGGGATAAGCGAGCCATCGGCGCGGGACTTGATGGCGAAGCTGGTCGGCAGGCCGACGTAGTTGGCGTATGACACGTCAATATTGTCGGAGGTGCTGTTGCCGTACCAGTAACCTTCCACCCGCGAGGAAACATAAGGAGTGTTGGCCGGGGTTTGTACGTTGCCGATATTCACCCCCAAGGTGAAGTCAATGAAGCCGTTCGTATAATTGCCGAGGGAAATGGTCGGGACGGTGCCAACAGGCCCACCCGTGCTGGCGCCCACGACGTTGCCATACGCCTGGGCGAGACTGTAGGAGGTGCCGGCACTGATGGCTGTCCCGTTGCTGTAGGAGCCGTAGTAGTTATTGGTAAAGTTGGAACTGCCGGTCAGATTGAAATAAACCGCATCATCAGGCAGACCGGTATTGTTGATGATGACAATCTGGGTGGCGTTTTGACCGAAAACCTGGGGCCCGAGCAGGCCGGCACCCAGAGCAAGCGAGACAGACAAAAGGTGGCGAAATTTCATGATGATTAATTTCTAAGAATAACGACCGATTGGCGTCAAACCCCAAAATAGGGTCGGAAACCGAGCGCAGTAGAGAGCAATATTCATGCCTGCGCTGGACCGAACCACCCGGATGGCCAAGGCCCCTTGGCACTAGGCCGGCGTTTTTAGCCTTGCGTTGAGGTTGACGAGGCGGTTTGCTCCACGTTCGCGCTTTTTCCGTTTCCTCCTTTAAACAACGCATCACCATGTCTCGCATCTGTTTCATCACGGGCAAAGGCCCGACCAAGGGCAATCGTACTTTCCGCCGCGGCGTCGCCAAGAAAGCCGGCGGCATCGGCACGCACGTGACCAAGCGCACGCGGCGCGCCTTCCGGCCCAATTTGCAGAAAATCCGGATCAAGCTGCCCAGTGGCCAGATCAAGCGCGTATGGGTCACGGTCAAGGCCATCAAGGCCGGCCTGGTCACCAAAGCGTAAGTCCGGGCGGGATCCGCGCCGTGGCGCGCACAACCCTGCCTTTTTGTCTGCGGGTGGTTGTTTTTCGTCTGGCCAGCCTGCGCGGGCCCAATGAAGGGGCCGTTAGACAGATTTGACGCCAGACCCGGAATCCGATTCTTGTAGCCCTTTGTCTTTCATGAACGCCTTTGCACGTTTCCTTCCGCGGCCTCCCAGCCTCGTCGCCGGTTCCACTGTTTTGTTGGCAGGCATGGCCGCGCTGCTGGCCGGATGCAGCAAGTCCACGCCGCCGGCTACCGGGCAGCCACCCTCGTTGGTCATTGCCGCGACGGCCATCACCAAGGATGCCCCGCGCTACCTGGATACGATTGGCCAGACCACGGCCTATGAGGCCGTCAACATTGTTTCGCAGGTCGAAGGCCAGATTGTGGAGATGCCGTTTACCCAGGGCTCCTTGGTGAAGAAAGGCGATATACTCGCTGTCATTTACCAGCCTCCGTTTGTCGCCGCCGTGGATAAGGTGACCGGCCTGGTCACCAGTGACGAAGCCAACTTGGCCATCGCCAAATTGCAAGTGGATCGCAGCGAGCCGTTGCTGCCCAACAACCTTATTTCCAAACAGCAATACGACACCTACGTGGCGCAGGTAAAGGCCATCGAGGGACAACTCGCGGTGGACAAGGCCTCTCTTGAGCTGGCCAAAATCGACCTCAGCTATGCCACCATTCGCGCGCCCGTGGACGGCATGGTGGGCACCTTCCGCATCAACGTCGGCAACGTGGTCAAGGTCAACGACGCGCCCCTGACCACCATCCAGCGGATGGACCCGCTGTACGGCGACTTCGTCGTGGCCGTGACGGATTTTCCCGTGGTCAAAAAGTATTATACTGAAAACGGCGGCAAACTCGCCGTGCATATCGAAAGCCTGTCCGATGCCACCCAGGCCAAAGATGGCAACCTCACCATCCTGGGCAATGCGGTGGCGACCTCCACCGGCACCGTCACGGTGCGCTGCGTTTTGGACAATGCCGACCTGTTGTTCTGGCCCAACCAGCCGGTGCGCACCCGGATTTTGTTGACGACCCTCAAGGATGCCGTGCTCGTGCCCAAGGAAGCCGTGCAGTTGAATCAGCAAGGGAAATTTGTTTTTGTCCTCCACCCCGGCGCCAAGCCCACCGACCCGCAAACCGTCGAACAGCAACCGGTGGAAACCGGCCAGACGCAAGACGGCGGGTTGATTGTCGTCACCTCCGGCGTGAAAGCCGGGGACCAAGTGGTCGTGCGCAATTCCGTCTTTTTGCAGGACAAAGGCCAAGTGTTGGTGGCGACCTTGGACGGCAAGGTCTTGATTGATCCCATGGCCGGCGCCGGCGGGCCGCCCGCCGCGGATAAGAAAGACGACGGCAAGCCCGCCGCGGACAAGAAATAACCGGCCCTCGCCGGAAACCTCGCCCAGCCGCCTTCCACTCCGCTTTCGCCGCGCCTGCCACCCATGAACAGTATTTCCGATCCGTTTATCAAGCGACCGGTGATGACCATGCTGGTCTATCTCGGCGTGGTCGTGGCCGGCGTGTACTCGTACATCAAACTGCCGGTGAGCGATTTGCCGACGGTGGATTACCCCGTCATCCAAGTCACGGCCTCGTATCCCGGCGCGAGCCCGGACACCGTGGCCGCAAATGTGGCCTCCCCGCTCGAGCAGCAATTCCTGAAAGTGCCGGGGATTGAGATCGTCACCTCCTCGAGTTCGCAGGGCAATGCGCAACTGGTGCTGCAGTTCCACCTGGACAAGTCCATTGACGCCGCGGCGAGCGACGTGCAGGCAGCCATCAACCAGGCCCAAGGCAATCTCCCCGCCGACCTCCCCTCCCCGCCCACGTTCAAGAAGACCAATCCGAACGAGCAGCCCATGCTCTACATCGGCGCCATTTCGTATTCGATGACGGAAAGCCAGTTGTATGACTTTGCCTACACCCAATTGGTGCAGCGCATGCAAGTGGTGCCCGGCGTGTCCAACGTGCAGGTATTCGGCTCGCCCCGCGCGGTGCGCGTGCAGGTGGACCCGGAAAAACTTTATTCGCTGGGCCTGAGTTTCAGCGACGTCAACCAGGCCGTGCAGCAAGGCACCACCCTCGTCGGCGCGGGCCAGTTGAAGAGCAACACGTACCAATTCACCCTCCAGCCGAGCACGCAGCTCGAAATGGCGAGCGATTACGGCAAGCTCATCATCGCCTACAAGGAAGGCGCCCCCATTTATTTGCGCGACGTGGCCAGCGTCATTGACACGACCCAACTGGAAGACCTGAAGATGAACTTCTGGTCCAAGCGCATCCCCAAGCCCGGCGCGGTCGGCATCGTCCTGGCGGTGACCAAGGCGGACGGCGCCAACGCCGTCGAGGTCTCGAAAGGCCTGCGCGCGCTGCTGCCGCAGCTTCAGTCCGTCATTCCCCAATCCATCCAACTGGTCCCCATTTATGACCGGGCGGACAGCATCATCGCCTCGGTGCATGACGTGGAAGAGACGCTGTTGATCGCCTTCGTGCTCGTGGTGCTGGTGGTGTTCCTGTTCCTCGGCCGCGTGGGCGACACCGTGATTCCGGCCGTGGCGTTGCCGATGTCGCTGCTGATGACGTTCGTCGTCATGCGCCTGTGCAATTACACTCTGGATAATTTGTCGCTCATGGCGCTGACCCTGTCCATCGGCTTCCTGATTGATGACGCCATCGTGTTTTTGGAAAACATGGTGCGGCGCATGGAGGCGGGCGAATCGGTGCGGGACGCCGCGTTCAACGGCGCGAAGGAAATCAGCTTCACGATTCTGGCCATGACGTTGTCGCTGGCGGTCGTGTTCATTCCGCTGGTGGGCATGAGCGGGTTGATCGGGCGCATCTTCCGCGAATTGGGTGTGACCATCGTCGTCGCCGTGCTGGCCTCCGGCATCGTCTCACTGACGCTGACGCCGATGATGTGCGCGCGCGTCATCAAGGCGCGCGCCAAGGACCAGCGAACCCTGGTTGAGCGCTTTGCCCAATGGCTGGAACAGCGGTGCCTGGCCTTTTATAGTCCGACCCTCTATTTTGCGCTCCGGCATTGGTACCTGTCAGTCATTGCCATCCTGCTGTGCCTGGTGGGTATGGTGTTTTTCTATTTGAAGATTCCGCAATCCTTGCTGCCCATCGGCGACAGCGGCTTCATTTCCGGCATCTTCATCGCCTCGCCCAGCAGTTCGCCCGAGCTCATGCGCGAATACCAGAACAAGGTGGACGAAAGCCTGCGCAACAATCCCTACGTGGACAGCTACGTGTCGCTGACAGGCCTGAGCAATTTCATCAACTCCAACTTCGGCATCATCTTTGTGCTGCTGGATGAGGCGGGCAAAAAACTGGCCAACGGCAAACCGCGCCCGCCTATTGAACAAGTGAATGGAATGATCTCGGGCCAGATTTTTCAGATCCCCGGCCTGCTCCCAGGCATCCGGCCCATGCCGGTCCTGCAAATCAGCGCTGGCGCCTCCGCCTCGAATTCCGGCAAGTACCAGTATGTGTTGTACGGCCTGGATAAAGAAAAGGTGCAGATGGCCGGATTTGCGATGATGGGGGGCATGGCGAGCGTTCCGCAGGTGTTCGCCAACGTCAACCCCGACCTCTTCCCGGGCAACCCCGTGCTGGACGTGCAATTGAACCGCCCGCAGGCCTCCCAGTACGGCGTCACGGCCACGAACTTCGCCCAGTTGATGGCCACGGCGTATGCGCAGAATTACTCCTATCTCATCAAGAGCGACTATCTCCAGTACTGGGTCGTCGTGGAAGCCCAGCCCAAATACCGCGCCAACGCGACGGACCTGGACTGGCTCTACTTCAACTCGCTCACCAACCAGAGCACGCTCTACAACACCAGCGCGGTGTTTGACAACAATACCAGCCTGGTGCCGTTCCGCTCCGTCGCCACCACCACGCCGAAAACCGCCCCCATCGCGGTGACCCACTTCAACGGGTTTACCTCCATCACTCTTTCCTTTGACCTGCAACCCGGCATCCCCATCGGCATTGCCTCGGATGTCATCGAGCAAATCGCCGGGGCCATGCCGCCCAGCATTCTGCCGCCCGACATCACGCGCACCTTCCAAGGCGAGGCGCTGCTGTTTCACGAGGCGTCCGTCAGCCTGTTGCTGGGCATGCTCGTGGCCTTCTTCGTGATGTATATCATCCTGGGCATTTTGTACGAAAGCTACGTCCATCCGCTCACCGTGATGCTGTCGATTCCGCTGGCGTTCGTGGGCGGGCTGGGCACGTTGTGGTTGTTCGGGAAGGAACTATCGCTCTACTCCGGCATCGGGATGTTCATGCTCGCGGGCATCGTGAAGAAGAACGGCATCATGATGATTGACTTTGCCATCATGCGGCAGGACGAGGGCCGCACCCCCTATGAGGCGGTGCATGAGGCCAGCATGGAACGCTTCCGCCCGATCATCATGACAACGCTGGCGGCATTTTTCGGCGCCTTGCCGCTCGCCATCGGGCTCGGCGCGGACGCCGAATCGCGCATCCCGCTGGGCTTGACGATTTGCGGCGGCCTGCTGGTCTCCCAATTGATCACCCTTTACGTCACGCCGGTTACTTATTTGGGCTTTGAGTGGTTGCAAACCCATGTGCTTGACCGCATCGCTTTCTTCGCCCGCGGGGAAAAGTCCGAGACGAAGCCCGCGGCGCCCGCCCCACCCTCGGTGCCGGCCTAGGCCGCCCGCGCGCGATTTTTTCCTTCCGCTTCCGCGGAACTGGTGCCAAGATTTCATGTCTTGCGAATCTTGCTTTAGCGTGCGTTAGACCAACGTGGTTAAAATTCAAACAAGTGTTTGATTTTTGCCCGAACCTAACGCATACTGAGTGCTCTGTGTTTCACGTTATGCGCCCATCCGTCTCTCCCTCGTCCTGGTTTTCCTCCTCACTCCTGCGGGTATCCGTGTGGGGCAGCGTTGCCCTGCTGGCCGGCGCTCTTTCCGGCTGCGCTGACAAAAAGGCCGCCGCCGGGGAACCCCCGCCGCGCACCGTTTCCGCCGCCACGGTCATCTCCCGGGACGTGCCCCGCTACCTGGACGCCGTGGGCCAGATGACGGCGTTTGAGTCCGTCAACATCGTTGCGCAAGTGGATGGCCAGATCGTCGAGCTGCCGTTCACCCAGGGCTCCCTCGTGAAAAAGGGCGACAAACTGGCGGTGATTTACCAGCCGCCCTACGAAGCCGCCCTCGAAGAGGCCAAAGGCCTCCTGGCCGCCGATCAAGCCAGCTTGAAGCTCGCGCAGTCCCAACTCGAGCGCAGTCGTCCCCTGCTCTCCGGCAATTTCGTTTCCCAACAGGCCTTCGATTCCTATACCTCGCAAGTGGACCAGTTGATGGGGAAAATCGACGTGGACGAAGCCCATGTCAAAACCGCCCAAATCAACTACGACTATACCACCATCCGCGCGCCGACGGATGGCATGGTCGGGAACTACAAGATCAGCATCGGCAACGTGGTCAAGGCCCAGTCCGAAGTGCTGACCACCATCCAGCGGATGGACCCGATTTACGCGGACTTCGTCATTTCCGTGGACGATTTTCCCCGCCTGCGGGATTATTTCGACAAGAACGCCGGCAAACTGAAGATGCTGGCCACCGACCTGGCTGACCCCAGCCGCGCGCGCGAAGGCGAATTGACGATTTTGGCGAATGCCATCGCCCCCCTCTCCGGCACCGCGGCCCTGCGCGCCACGGTGGCCAACACTGATCGCTTCTTCTGGCCCAATGAGCCGGTGCATGTGCGGGTGTTTCTCGACACCCTGCCGAACGCCGTGCTCGTTCCCGAATCGGCGGTCCAACTCAGCCAGCAAGGCGCGTTTGTTTTTGTCGTCGCCGCAGCCGCCGACGGCAAACCGCTCACCGTCGAAAAGCGCGTGGTGCAGGCCGGCCAGACGCAGGATGACGGGATGACCGTAATCAACTCCGGTTTGAAGACCGGGGAGCAAGTCGTCGTCCACGGCCAGATTTTCCTGCAACCCGGCTCGGCGGTGAAGGTGATGGATTTGGACGGCCAACCGGTCGGCGCACCCGCGAGCGCGCCGGCGGCTCCGGCCGCCAAGAGCTGATTCCCGCGGAAGTTTTGCTGCCACGGCCCAATCCATTTTCCCGTTCCATTCGCAATGAATAGCCTGTCCGACCCGTTTATCAAACGTCCCGTGATGACCATGCTGGTCTATCTCACGGTGACGGCTTTCGGCATTTATTCGTACATCAACATGCCGGTAAGCGACCTGCCGACGGTGGATTACCCCGTCATCCAGGTCACCGCCAGCTATCCGGGCGCCAACCCCGAGGTCATGGCCTCCAACGTGGCCGCGCCTCTCGAACAACAGTTCCTGCAAATTCCCGGCATTGACATTGTCACGTCGAACAATTCGCAGGGCAACAGCAAGATGGTCTTGCAGTTCCAACTCGACAAATCCATCGACGGCGCGGCCTCGGACGTGCAGGCGGCCATCAACAAGGCCCAGGGCAGTTTGCCGGCGGACCTGCCCTCGCCGCCCACGTTCCAGAAATCCAATCCCAACGATTTTCCCGTCATCTTCCTCGGCGTGATTTCGTATTCGATGACGGCCGGCCAGTTGTACGATTACGCCTTCACGGAAATCGCGCAGCGGCTGCAAACCGTCCCCGGCGTCGCCAGCGTCAACACCTATGGCTCGCCCCGCGCGGTGCGCATTCGCGTCGATCCCGCCAAACTGTACAACCGCGGCCTGACCTTCGACGACATTTCCGCGGCGGTTCGCGAGGGCACCTCCCTGCAAAGCGCCGGGCAGATTAAGGGCAATATGATTCAAATGACGGTGAAGCCCCGTACCCAGCTTGAGCATGCCGACGACTACTCGAATCTGATCATCGCCCACAAGGACGGCGCGCCGGTCTTTCTGCGCGACGTGGCGGATGTCGTGGACTCGCTGCAGTCGGAAGACATGCGAATGCAGTATTGGGCCAAGACCATTCCGGCCGGCTCCGTCGGCGTGGTGCTGTCGGTGACCAAGGCCAGCGGCGCGAATTCCGTGGAGGTCGCCCAGGGCGTGGAAGACTTGCTGCCCAAGCTCCAGCAGATTGTGCCGCAGTCCATGCAGTTACTGACCATCTATGACCGTTCGATCAGCATCAGAAATTCGATTGAAGACGTGAATGTCACCCTCTTGATCGCTTTCGTGCTGGTGGTGCTGGTGGTGTTTCTGTTTCTCGGACGCGTGGCGGACACGGTGATCCCGGCGGTCGCCCTGCCGATGTCGCTGATGATTACCTTCATCGTCATGCACCTGTGCGGGTATTCGCTGGACAATCTTTCGTTGATGGCGCTCACGCTCTCGGTCGGGTTCCTGATTGATGACGCCATCGTGTTTTTGGAAAACATGGTGCGGCGCATGGAGGCCGGCGAACATGTGTGGGTGGCGGTGTTCAACGGCGCCAAGGAAATCAGTTTCACCATCCTGGCGATGACGCTGTCGCTGGCTTCAGTGTTCATCCCCTTGGTGGGCATGAGTGGCTTGATGGGGCGCGTCTTTCGCGAGCTCGGCGTAACCATCATCGTGGCGGTGGTAGCGTCGGGTTTTGTGTCGCTGACGCTGACGCCGATGATGTGCTCGCGCCTGCTCACCTCGCACGAAGCCCACAAGCAATCGTGGCTCGAGCGCATGGCCCATAACATCGAGGAGAAACTGCTGTCCTGGTACAGCCCGATGTTGACCTATGCGCTGAAGCACTGGTACCTGTCCGTCATTGCCTACTTGGTGTGCGGTTATGGGGTTTATTGGTTTGCCGCGCAGGTACCGAAAACCTTCCTGCCGACCGGCGACAGCAGCTTCATTAACGGCGCCTGGCTCGTGGACACCGACACCTCGCCGCAACAGATGCGCGAATACCAGGACAAAATCATCGACGCCGTCAGCAAGGTCGATCACGTGCTCGGCTTTGTCACCGTCTCCGGGTTCGCCCAGCGCAATAATTCCAACGCCGGCCAAATGTTTGTGGCCTTGGACGATCCCCGCAACCGGCCGCCGATTCAGGACGTGACCAACACCATCAAGGCCGCCATGGCGAAAATCCCCGGCGTGATGCCTTCCATCCGCCCGCGTCCCGTGCTGAACATCAGCGTCGGCGCCACCAGCAATAGCACCGGCAAGTATTCGTACACCCTCTCCGGGCTGGACAAGGAAAAGGTTTACGCCGCTGGTTATGCGCTGATGGACCGGATGATCAAGAGCAAGCTCTTCAGCCTCGTCAACCCGGACTATTTCCCCGACAACCGCCAACTCGAAATTTCCCTCGACCGCGACCAGGCCTCCATCTACGGCGTGCCCGCGACCGGTCTCACCCAGACCGTTTCCAGCGCGTACTCGCAGAATTATTCGTACCTGATCAAAAACGACTACCAGCAGTATTGGGTCATTGTGGAAGCCACGCCCGAATCGCGGGCCCGGATCGGCAACCTCGACCAGCTCTATTTCAATTCCGAGACCAACCAAAGCTCGCGCTATTCGGCTTCCGACACGACGGACGCCATCACCAAGCTGGTGCCGTTCCGCACGGCCGCCAAAACCAAAGTCACGCTCGGGCCGCTGGCGGTGAACCATCTCAACGGCTTTACCTCGTTCACCCTGGCCTACGACCTCGCCCCTGGCGTCGGCATCGGCGTTGCCAGCGATTTCATCGCCAATGCCGCCGAGGAGATCGTGCCCCCCGAAGTGTCCCGCAATTTCCAGGGCGATGCGCTGGTGTTCCGCCAGACGGTCGTGAGCATGGGCCTGATGTTCCTGGTGGCCCTCTTCGTCATGTATGTGATTCTGGGCATCCTGTATGAGAGCTACATCCATCCGATTACGGTGCTCTCCTCGCTGCCGATCGCGATTGTCGGCGGCTTGGGCTTGTTGTGGTGGACGGGCTCCGAATTGTCGCTCTATGCCTGGATTGGCGTCTTCATGCTGGCCGGGCTGGTGAAAAAGAATGGCATTATGATGATCGATTTCGCCATCGCCCGCCAGGCCGAGGGCCGCACGCCCTTGGAGGCCGTGCACGAAGCCTGCCTCGAACGCTTCCGCCCCATCATCATGACGACGATGGCGGCCTTTTTCGGCACCTTGCCCCTCGCCATCGGCCTGGGGGCCGACGCCGCCTCGCGCCAGCCGCTCGGCCTGACCATTTGCGGCGGCCTGGCGGTATCGCAATTGGTGACCCTGTTCGTGACGCCGGTGACCTTTCTCGGCCTGGAATGGGTGCAGGTGCGCGTGCTCGACCGCATCCCCTTCTTCGCCCGCCGCCAGCATTTGCACAACGACGCCCCACCCCTGCCGGGGTTGGATGACAAACTGTCCGCCCCGCCGGCCAAGGCCTGAAAGAACGCTTTGCAATCCACGGGAGAATCTGCGTTGATGCGTTTTATCCATCTTGTTTCCATGAAGTCCCTGCGCCCTGTCCTCTTCGCCATGCTGCTGGCTGCGCCTTTCACGGGCTGCGTAAACGTGGACAAGGAGACCGCGACCACGCCCACCGAATACTGGAAGCCTTCGGCCCACGCCCAGCCCGCCGAACCTTTGTCCCTGCCCACCCCGCTGCCCGGCTCCCGCGGCGTCCAACCTGACGACGGCAAACTCGATCTGCCGACCCTGGTGGACATCGCGCTGTCCAACAACCCGCAGACGCGCCAGGCCTGGTACAGCGCCAAGGCCGCCGCCGCGCAAATCGGCCAGGTTAACAGCCAGTATTACCCGCAAATCACCGTGGGCGCCAGTGTCAACCGCAACAAGATCCGCGGCACCGCCTTCAACGGCCAGTCCAACGGCGCCGGCACCACCTACAGCACCGTTTACGGGCCTTCGGCGGAAATCAATTACCTGCTCTGGAATTTTGGCAAAAATTACGCCCAAACTGAAGCCGCCCGCCAGAGCCTCTACGCCGCCAACTACGAATACAACCAGTCCATCCAGGACGTGATTCTGGCGACGGAACTGGCCTATTTTAATTTCAATGCCGGCCTCGGCTTGGTCGAAGCCAACACCGCGACCCTCGCCGACGCCCAGACCAGTTACAAGGCCGCCGACCAAAAACTCCAGACCGGCCTCGGCAACAAGCAGGACGACCTCCAGGCCCTCGCCCAGGTGAAGAATGCGGAGTTCCAGCTCGAGCAGGCGCAAAACCAGGTCGAAACCGCGCGCTCCCAACTCGCCCGCGCCATCGGTATTCCCGTCACGGCCAACCTCGATATCGTGAAGGATCAAACCGCCGTGGAGTTGTCGCAAGTGGACAAGGGCGTGTCGGATTTGATCGCCGAATCCATGCGCCAGCGCCCCTTGCTCATGGCCGCCTACGCCAACGTCCAGGCCGCCCGCTACGACCTCGCCGCCGCGCGGGCCGACCGCTGGCCCGTGATTTCCACCTTTGCCAATCTGCAATACGGTTACGCCTCCGGCGGCGTCACCGACGGCAACCCGACGAACAACTACAGCGTCGGCCTGCAAGTTTCATGGGAGCTTTTTACCGGCTTCAACAAGACCTATGCCATCATCGGCGCGCAAGAGCAGGAACGCGCCTCCCGCGAATCGTTGCGCTCCCAGGAACTGCAAGTCGTCTCCGACGTCTGGAATTTCTATTACTCGTTCAAGAGCTCGGTGCACCAGGTCGAGTCCACCACCGCGCAAGTCACCGCCCAGCAGGAGGCCTACAATGCCATCCAGCTCGGTTACAACACCGGCCTGAATTCGTACGTGGACCTGCTCACGGCCCAGGCCAACCTCGCCACGGCCCGCCAGCAAAAAGTCCAGGCCGACGCCAATCTCGGCACCGCCATCTCCAACCTCGCCCACGCCACCGGCATCCTCCCGCTGGAGACGTACACGAAGAAGTAGTTGGCAGAAGGTCGGAAGGCGTCGCGTTTGCTTGCGTCTCCCCTCGTCGGTTTTATCTCAAAACCGCACGACCAGTTGCACAGCGACGAGTTGCTTGCCGTTCTGGAAGGAGGTTTCCTGGTGCTGCCAACTGTACTGGATTTTGGTCAGGACGTGGGTGTCCCACTTGTAGCCGAGCGCAAAGTCAGCGCGCATTTCGTCGTTGTCCCAGTTTTGCGGGCCGGTCGGCGTGTTCACCTGGTTGTACACTTGCTGGTTCCAACGCACGGCGGCGAAAAGCTGGGGCGTGATTTTATATTTCGTCTCGAGGTACCAGGAAAACGTGTCGGCGTTGCCGACGTTGGCCACCTGGAAGCGGCTGAAAATGAACTCGCCCGTCACTTGCCAGTCATGCCAGGCCCAGGAGGCATCGCCGCCTACGGTAATCTGGTCGTAATCGCTGAGCGATTGCCCGGGCGGCAGGCTGGCGGCAGCCTGGCTGAGGAGGTAGGGGCCGATGCTGCCGGAAACGCCGAGCGTCCAAGCCTCGTCCGCCCGCCAACCCAGGCGACCATTGAAAGAGGGTCGGTTGAAGTTCAAATCGTTCCACGTCGTGGGTCGTGAAGACAGCGACTGGGTGGTGCCGGAGAGCGCCAAATCAAATTTTCCCAACGTCGCAAAAGCCGCCACGCCGGGCAGATAATCCGGCCCCCAAATGACCGGTGCCCAAGTGTAATTATTGTCCGGCGCATTCCGCAGGCTCGCAAAAAACGTGGCGCTGGGCGGGACGAAACCGTCGAGTACGCTCGTCACTTGGTCATATACCAGCGGCGCGGTGATGAAGGGGCAATCCCAGGCCCCATGCCGGCCCGCCCAGGTGCCGAACACCGTGGCAAATTTGCCGGCTTGCAGGTCGAGGTGGTGCGGCACCACGGCGACGCGGAGGAAAATTTCATCCATCCGCGCGCTATCGTTCTGGTAACCGGGATCAATGCCGTCGTCCCAGCGGAATTTGGCGAAAAAAAGCAGCCGTTCACCGTAGGTGGCGTCGAAGTTCAGCGTCAGGCGCGGGCTGAACATGAAGTGGTCGTTCGGGTTGGAAAAAATCAACCCGAAGGGCTGGCCATCGAAGTAGTATCCGGTCAAGTCCGTCTCCCCGGTCAGATGCGCGAAGAATTGGCCGTCGGCGCTTTCGTACGTCAGCGCATTGTCCACGCGGTCCAGAAAATCCGTCATTTCCACCGGCAAGGTCACCTGCGCGCGGGCCGCCACGGCCAGCACCCAAGTGAGTGCCGCCGTCAAAATCGTCCGGTGGAGCCATGGCTTCATGTGAGGGCCGCGACTCGCGCGTGGTGGAGGCGAAAAACCGGAATGGGCTGGGAAAAACCCTTGATGGAAACCGGCTCCAAGGCCTCGACGGCGGGCGTGTCCCCCAAGGCCGCGCGCGTGGCATCATCGATCAAAGCCTCGCCGGCTTGGGCGCGCGCACACAAGCGCGCCGCGAGGTTTACGCGGTCACCGAGCACGGTATAATTGAGCCGGTCCATGGAGCCCATGCAACCGGCCAGCACTTTCCCCGTCGCCACGCCCACGCCGACCCGGAGGGCGCGCCCGGTGGCGGCACTAAGGCGTTCGCGCTCGGCGACCAGGGCCAGGGCGCAGGCCGCGGCATCCTGCGCATCGTGACCATAACTTTTGGGCGCGCCGAACAACGCCATCAGCGAGTCGCCGACAAATTTATCCACCACGCCGCGATGGCGGTGCACCACCGCCGTCAGCGCGGTCATATGTTCATTCAAAAACTCAACGACGTGGGCGGGGTCCATGCTCTCCGTCAATGGCGTAAAACCGCGAATATCGCAAAAGAGCACCGACACATCCCGCAGTTCGCCACCGAGCGTGAGTTGGCCGTGCAAGAGCCGTTCCGCCACTTCATGGTCGGACACGCGGTCGAGCACGTTGCGGTATTTTTCCTTTAAGGCCAGACCGGCGGTCATCTCGTTAAAAGCGCCGGAAAGCCGCCCGATCTCGTCGCGGCTTGAGACGGCCACGGTCGCCGTGTAATCACCCCGCGCCACCGCCTCGGTCGCCCCCACCAAGTTCAGAATCGGGAGCGTCAAACGCCGGGAGATAAAGGTGGCGAAGAGAACGCCAAATAACAACGCGAGAAAGGTCACGCCGACCACCACCACCGCAATCTGCCGCGTCAGCGCCTGCAACTGTCCGAGCGAATACAGCGAAATTTGCCAAGCCGGCGGCAAGCCCTCGTTTTTTTGCAACTGGCGGAAAAAAATCAGGTGCTCCACGCCATCGGCATCCGTAAAGCCGGCTCCCTCGTCAGCACCGCCACCCGGCCGCAGCAGGGCGTTTAAGCGGACGGCCAGGCCGGCCGGAAGCGTGTTGGAGATCGAAATGAGATGGCCATTCAGCAGCAGCCCATTGTGCAGTGATTCGGTGCCACGCCCAAAATCGCGCGGCAAATTCAGCAATTGTCCAAAGACGAGAAAGCCCACCACCTTGCCCTCCACGGTGTCCACGATCGGCAAGGCCATGATTTCATAGACGGCTGACTGGCCGAAAACCGCATAGCCCACCGCCGCCTGGCCAGCTTCAGCCAGAGCATTGCCGTCGGCGACTTTGGTGAATGGACCTAATGAATCGGCCAACTCCGATTCGGACACGAAGCCGCCCCGCTGGGGGTCGGCGCTGGGCGGGGGCAAGTCATGGCCGTCGGCGTCAAAGAGCCGGTAAAACACCGCGGGACGAAGGATTTCCCCCGCCGGGCTATTTTCCGCAGCGGGGAGGATGCCCCGCAATTCGTATTTCGCATCGTCGTACAAGCGGGCGATTTTGATCGGATCCTCCTCCAAGGCGGCGAATAACCGGACCTTGCTGGCCTGCAAGGCCTCGCGCGTGGCCGCCAGTCGGGCATCGCGTTGCTGAAAAAATAATTTGGCCTGCTCTTCAAATCGCTCGCCCAGAAATTGACGATAGGCACGGTCCACCTGCAACCGCACCACCAGCACGGCGGCCACGCTCACGCCCGTCATCATCAACACCATGGCCAGCGTGAGCTTGAGCCCGAAACTCAAGGTGCGGCGGGGCGATGCGGTGGCAGCGGGCATGGGGAAAACTCAGGTGGCCGGAGCGAGATCGGCGGGCGCCGTCTCACCGGCGTGAATGACCACCGGGTGGGTCCAGATCATCTTGTCACTCACCCAGGCCGAAAGCGTGTAGTTGCCGGGGGGCAGGCCGGAGAGGCGGTAGTGCCCCGCGGCGTCGGTTGTGGTGTAATAGGGCGTTTTTAAAACTAAAATAACACAGCGCATGTGTTCATGAATTTCACAAAACACCTTGACCACGCCCGGCTGGTCGAAGACCACCTTGCCCGGATTTTCGTCCTTGCGATAACGGCCGAGGTCGAAGGGCTTGGCGGCGGAATAGGAAAAGACGTTGTGGTAAAAGTCATCCTGATTGGGAAAGGTCACCGTGGCGCCCGTCTCAACCGCCAGCAACGCAGGGAGGAACCGCATGCCTTTTTGCACGACTTGAGCTTCGGTCGGAGTGGCCCCCGCGCGGGCCGCCGCCACTGCGGCGCGCGTGACCTCATCGCGCGGCTCGGCATAAACGACCGCCACCGGTGGGTCCGCCAGAGCTGCGGTGGCCACGCCGCCCGCGGCGCCGCGCTGGTAAACGGTGCCGGCGGCGACTTTGGCCGCGCCGGCTTCGCGGTTGGCCCCGGTTAAATTGACCGTGCCTTCTACATTACCCGTTTCACTGGAAACACCCGCAAACAAAACGCCCACGCCCGAGGCCAGCACAAGCGCGCCGAGGGTCAAAATCCTGCGGGAGGTAAGGGTTAATTCTCTGGTGACGCTGGGTAACGTCACGCTCATGGTGCCGACTTTAGCGGCGGCGTCTCCCGCCGCAAGGGCAATGCATGGCAGGGAAACACCTACTGCCCCACCGGGCTCACCGTGACGCCGAGTTGCAAGGCGTGTCGGCCACCTCCGGTGACTGTGCCGCGTACCGGGCTCACATCCCCAAAATCCCGCCCGCGCGCCACGGCGATGTGACGCTCGTCGCACAGGCAATCGTTGGTCGGGTCGAAATCCAGCCAGCCGTGGCCGGGCATATAAACACTCACCCAGGCATGGGACGCATCCGAACCGATGAGCCGGCTCTGCCCCGCCGGTGGCGCCGTCAGCAAATAACCACTGACATAGCGCGCCGCCAAACCCGCCGAACGCAGCACCACCACCGCCAAATGCGCGAAATCCTGGCAAACCCCGCGGCCCAGGCGTAGGAATTCCTCGACCGTCGTGGCCGGTGTCGTCGCGGTGGGGTCAAAAACAAATTGGCCGTGAATGCGCGCGGACAAAGCCATGACCCCTTCCACCACCGGCGCTCCCGTGGGGAAAAAAGGCCGCACCCAATCGGCCACGCCGGCCTGAGCCATGGCCTTCGGCGACTGGTACAAAAATTGCCGGGCTTGGTGTGCCGCCGGCTCGACGGCTTCATTCAACCAAGCCCGCGTCTCACCGCTGGTGGCCGCCGGCGGTTTGGCCGGCATCGGTGCCGGCGTGACCGTCACCCGGCTGGATGCTTCGATGGTTAACTCCTGATGCGGCTCCGTTAGCGTGAAATAATGGACCCAGTTCCCGAAATAATCCGCGCGCCGGATGATTTCCGCGGGCCGGGGCCGCACCGTCAGCGCAAAATGCAGGCACTCTTGCGTGTCGGAGGTCAGGGGTTCCAAATGGGCCGCCTGATGCGACAATGACACCGGTTCGGAGTAACGATAGTTCGTCAGGTGATGAATGGCGTAAACAGGCATGACGAGCTTCTCCTTTTCAACCTCAGCTTTTTTCGACCGCCCCATGGGCAAAATAAACCTGGCCGAGCGCCTCCGACAAGGCCGCCAGATCGCGCGCCGCCGTCCGCAGAAAATCCTTCAACGTCGGCGAAGCGCCCTGCGCGTCCTCCTGCGCAATCTGCCGGACATCCACCAGCCGGGCATCGCTGAACAAACCCAGCGCGAGCCGCTCGGGCGCGCCCGGCAAGGCCTCGCCTCCGGCGCGCGGCAAGGCTTCGACGTGTTCGCGCACCACGCGCAATTGAAAGGCCAGCGAGCGGGGATTCGCATCATCACAAACCAGCAGATCCAGCACCGGGGCCGGCTGCAAATGGGTCAGATAACGGCGGCGGTAGGTGAGCTGGCTGTCGCAGCAGGCCAGCAGATTTTGCAGCAAGGCCGGGGCGGGCGCCGTCCCCGCCGCGAAGGCATTTTGCAATAGCGTGGCGACCTGGATGCCACGCTCAATGCGCCGGCCCAAATCGAGAAAGCGCCAGCCATAGCCCCGCGTCATATTTTCCATCAACAAACCGCTGATGGCCGCCAATAAGACGATCGCTTCCACCAAATCGCCGTGCGCGCGCCCGGCGAGCACCGGCACCTGCTCGGGCCCCCGCCGCAAGCGCTGCAAACGACCGAGCAGACGCCAGGCGTCGTTGGCCAGGCGTTCCTTGACCCGCCCGGCGGCGCTTTCCAATCGCGCGACATTCGAAACGAGGCTGTGCGGGCGGGCGGGATCCCAGATCAAGGCCCGCAGCGTGTTCTCGGCGGCCACCAAATCCATTTTCAGCTCGCCGGGAATCTGCAATCGTATCGGCCCGCCCAGCCACAGCGTGTTGAAAAACGGGATGACGGCCGCGGGATCGGTCGCCGGACCCTCTTCGGTCAGCACACTGGCCAGCAGGCGCAGCACGCGGGCCTGGCTCTCGGCGCGCTCAATATAGCGTCCGAGCCAATAAAGATTATCCGCGGTACGACTGGGCAAATCACCGGATTGGCGACGCAATTTAACTTCCCCCGGCGGCGCGAGGCCCACCTCCACCGGCGGGGAAATTTCCGGCGGATGCAAAACCCAGGTATCCTTGCCCCGGCCGCCGCGCTGCATGGACACAGACAAATCATCGGGCTCCGCCGGGATACGCGTCAAACCACCCGGCATGGCCAGATAATCGTCGCCCTTGGCGACCAGAAAAGAACGCAGATGAAACAACCGGGGCGCCAACCGGCCTTCTTCCAACATCGGCGTGGTGGCCAGGGCCACGCGTTCGCGGGCACACCACCGGCCCGGTTCCGTGCGCAGTCGGGCCCGCCAATGGTCGCGCTCTGCCGCGCTCAATCGCGCGCCCGAGACATAGGAACGCGTGGGCTCCGGAAACGCCGGCTGCACTATCAATTCGTCCAAATGCTCGATGACGTAATTGAGTTCGCGCGGCTGGCCGCACCACCAGGTCGCCACCGAGGGCATCTTCAACTCCTCGCCGAGAAAATGCCGGCACAACGCCGGGAAAAACGGCACCAAACCAGCGGACTCCAGCAGGCCCGCGCCGAGGCTGTTGGCCAAGGCCACCTGGCCGGTGCGCGCCGCCTGCAACAGGCCCGGCACCCCCAACAACGAATCGGCCCGCAACTCCAAGGGATCGCAAAAATCTGCGTCCACGCGCCGGACGATCAGGTCCACCGGCTGCAAACCGGCGAGCGTTTTCAGGTAAACGCGCCCGGCCCGCACCGTCAAGTCGCCGCCTTCCACGAGAGGGAAGCCTTGGTTGCGCGCGAGGAACGAATGCTCGAAATATGTTTCGTTGGCCGGCCCCGGCGTCAGCAGCACCAGGCGCGGGTCCTCCGCCCGCCGCGTGACCAGGCTTTCCAGCGACAACCGCATCGCATCAAAAAAGCCTTCGAGCCGGGCCACCGGGTGAGCCCGCAGCCAATCGGGCGCGACCCGCGAGGTCAGCGAGCGGTTTTCCAGCGCGTAACCGATGCCGGACGGCGCATCCACGCGGTCGGACAGCACCCACCACTGGCCGTTCGGCGCGCGCCCGAGATCGGCGCCGTAAAGATGCACATAAATCCCGCCCGGCGGGGTGAACCCGTGGCATGGGCGCAAAAACAGCGGGTTGCCCAAAACCAATTCCGGCGGCAACAGGCGCTGCTCGAGCAACGTTTGCGGCCCGTACAAATCCTGCAGGATCAGATTGAACAACTGCACGCGCTGGCGGAGGCCTTCGTCCATTTTCCGCCATTCCTCCCACTGCAAAATCATCGGCAGCAAATCCATGCCCCAAAGGCGCGCCGTGCTCCCGGGTTCACCATAGACGTTGTAGGTGATGCCGTTTTCGAGAATCAGGCGGCGCAGGCTTTCCTCGCGTCGGGCCAGTTCACGCGCGGGCAATTCGCCCAGCCCCGCCGCCAGTTGGGCCCACGCGGGGCGGATGCGCCCCTTCCCATCCTTGAACTCGTCATGCCGCCCGCCCGGCGGCGCGTACGCCGCCAGCCAGTCGGCCAGATCGGCAGCAGGTGATGGCGGCACAGCGGGCATGCGCAGTGATTACCTTTTAAAGCCAGGAGCGAAAACGCGCGAGCAAGAAATCCATCTCATCCTCGTCGGGGCGTGCGCAAATCGAGGGTGAAGGGAAATTCCGCCTGCGGTTCCGGCAGCGGCACCTTCTGCTGCGGCCCGGGCGTGTGCCCGAACGGGAAGAACCGCGCGAGCCGGCGGCTTTCCGCTTCGTAGGAATTGACCGGGAAGGTCACGTAATTGCGCCCACTCGGGTGCGCCACATGGTAGGCGCAGCCGGCGACGTTGCGATTGTTCCAAAGGTCAATGACATCGAACACCAGCGGTGCGTTCGATGGAATCGTCGGGTGCAGGCATTCCGGCGGCTGCCAGGCGCGGTAGCGCACGCCGGCCACGTATTCGCCCACCGTGCCCGTTTCACGCAGCGGCACGCGCCGGCCATTGCAGGCCACCACATGGCGCTCCGGGTTCACGCCGCGGGCTTTTACCTGCAGGCGCTCCACGGAACTGTCCACATAGCGCACCGCGCCGCCCGCCGCGCCGGTCTCACCCATCACATGCCACGGTTCCAAGGCGTGGCGCAATTCGAGATCCACCTCGCGGTAGTGCGTTTTGCCATAGAGCGGAAACTTGAATTCAAAATGCGGCGCGAACCAACTGTCCTCGAACGGCAAACCGTGCTCGCGCATTTCCGCCAGCACATCGCCAAAATCCTGCCAGACGAAATGCGGCAGCATGAAGCGGTCATGCAGTTCCGTGCCCCAGCGCGTCAGGCGACCCGGCTCGTAGGGCTTTTCGGCGAAGCGCGCCAGCAGCCCGCGCAACAAAAGCTGCTGGGCCAGGCTCATCCGCGCATGCGGCGGCATTTCAAACGCGCGTAACTCCAGCAGGCCCAACCGGCCCGTCGAACCCTCGGGGTTGTACAGTTTATCAATGCAGAATTCCGCGCGGTGGGTGTTGCCCGTCACGTCAATGAGCAGATTGCGCAAGATGCGGTCCACCATCCACAGCGGGCCGCCCTTGGCTTCGCGCAACGAAGAAAAGGCGAGTTCCAGTTCGTAGAGCGCGTCATTGCGGGCCTCATCCACGCGCGGGGCCTGGCTGGTCGGCCCAATAAACAGCCCGGAAAACAAATACGACAGCGAGGGATGCTGGTGCCAGTAGGCGACCAGGCTCGCCAGCAAATCAGGCCGGCGCAGCAGCGGGCTGTCCGAGGGCGTTTCGCCGCCGATGACGACGTGGTTGCCGCCGCCGGTGCCGGTGTGGCGGCCATCAATCATGAATTTCTCCGTGCCCAGGCGCGTGTAATGCGCGTCCTCGTACAACCCGGTCGTGGTCTTCACGATCTCATCCCAATTGCGGGCCGGATGGATGTTCACCTCGATGACGCCGGGATCGGGCGTCACCTTGATGACATTGAGCCGGTAATCAAACGGTGGCGGATAACCTTCGAGCAGCACCGGCGTATCGGTGGCCGCCGCCGCCGCTTCGACGCGCGCGACCAAATCCAAATAATCCGCCGCCGTGGGCGTGGGCGGCATGAAGACGAAAATTTTGCCTTCGCGCGGCTCGACGCAAACCGCCGAGCGCACGATGGCGCCGGCGGATTCCTGCGGGCTGGGCGGCCGGGCCGGATCGCGCAAGGCCTCGCGCGACGGCAACGGTTGCCCGCGCAGTTGCTGGCCAAAAGCCCCGCCCCCGCCATCATCCCCGCCCGTGCCGGTCGCCTCCCAGGGCCAGCGGCCCTCGCCGCCGCGGCCAGGGAGGCGCATTTGCCGCAGCAATTCCTCGCGCGACGGCAGCGGCGGCAATACCGCGTGCGGGTCGGACTCCGGCGCGAAATAATAATCCGTCGGCGCCGCCCACGGCGTGGAATCCAAGGGCAGGCGAAAACCAATCGGCGAATCGCCGGGGAGCAGGAAACAATGTTCCTGCCGCAAAAACCACGGGCCGCTCATCCAGTAGTCACTCTGTCCGCCCGTGCGCCGCTGCAACGGCATCACGTAGCCTTTCACCAAACCGAGGCCCTCTTCAAAAATTTTCGTCAAGCGCCGCCGGTCTTCGGGGTTGCGAAGATTATTGCGCAGCGGATCCACGTTGACGGGCAATTTCCGCTCCTTCCACAAATAGTGCCATACGTCTTCGTAAGCCGGCATGATCCAGCGCGGCGTGACGTTGAGTTGCTTGGCCAGTTCGCGGGAAAATTCCGCGGCGCGCGCCGCGTCGAAGCCATAATTGCGGATGAATTCCGCGGTAAGCGCGTCATTTTCCCATGAGGGCACACCGTCCTTGCGCCAAAAGCAGCCGAACGACCAGCGGGGCAGCGATTCGCCGGGGTACCATTTGCCCTGGCCCCAATGCAGCAAGCCACCGGGCGCGAACCGCGTGCGCAGGCGCTTGAGCAACTCGGCGGAAAGATCGCGTTTGCGCGGGCCGACCGCGGTGGTGTTCCACTCCGGTCCGTCCATGTCGTCAATGGAAATGAACGTCGGCTCGCCGCCCATGGTCAGGCGCAAATCCTGCGTTTTGTAAATTTCGTCGATGCGATGCCCGAGCTTCTCAATCGTCTGCCACTGTTCCTCGGTGTAGGGCTTGGTCACGCGGGGCGACTCAAACAAGCGGCTCACCTTCATGTCGTAGTCGAACGTGCTTTCGGCCTTCGACATCGCGCCCGTGATGGGCGCGGCGCTGCCGGGCGCCGGCGTGCAGGCCAGCGGAATATGCCCCTCGCCCGCCAGCAGGCCCGACGTTGGGTCAAACCCGATCCAGCCCGCGCCGGGGATAAACACTTCCGTCCACGCGTGCAAATCCGTGAAATCCTTGTCGGTACCTGACGGGCCATCGAGCGACTTCACGTCGGGCGTGAGTTGAATGAGATAACCCGAGGCAAACCGCGCGGCCAGGCCAAGGTGCCGCAGAATTTCCACCAGTAGCCAGGCCGAGTCCCGGCAGGAGCCCTTGCGCAGCGTCAGCGTTTCCTCGGGCGTCTGCACGCCCGGTTCGAGGCGGATGACGTAGTCCACCACCTCGCGCAGGCGTTGGTTCAACTCCACCAGAAACGACACCGTGTTTTTTGGCGTGCGATCCACCTTGGCGACAAACTCGCGCAGCTTCGGGCCATCGGCGGCCGGCGGAAGATACGGGGCCAGTTCGGCCTTCAAGTCCGGGTCATAGGCGAAAGGAAATTTATCGGCGTAGGGCTCGACAAAAAAATCGAAGGGATTGTGGACCGCCATTTCGGCCACCAAATCCACCTCGACTTTGAACTCCCGCACGGGCTCGGGAAAAACCACGCGGGCCAAGTGATTGCCATGCGGGTCCTGCTGCCAGTTGATGAAAAAGCCCGCCGGCTCAATCTTCAGGGAATAGCTGAGGATGTGGGTGCGCGCATGGGCGGCCGGCCGCAAGCGGATGACTTGGGGCGACAGGACCACGGGCCGGTCATAGCGGTAATGGGTGCGATGGTAGAGAGCGGCATGAATAGCCATAGAAAAAAGAGCCAAAAAGACCCGTCAGCCACCAGCCAGCCGGGTTTTCGGGTGTTTGTCGAGAATGCTCGCCGTCACGACGGGCGGGCGGGCGGCGTGGACACCCCACCCGCCGGCCCGCCAACCGTGCCGTCTAATCCCCGTTTAGCAGGTTTCGGTCCAAAACCATCCAGATGGACAAACGAGGACGCGCGCCAGCGCGATTCAAGGCTAGGCCTACCCCAGAACGAAATTCTTGAGCAGACGGCTTATTCGGTGATGGTCCGAGGTAGGGCCGGGCCTCTGGACCGGCCTAGCGATTACTTTGTGTGAATCGCTGGACTCAGCTATCGCCCCATGCCTGATTCAAACCGTTGACCAACCACCCGGAAACAGCCACCCTCAAAGCTCACCACAACGTCGCCCGCCAGTGAACTCGCCCAGAGGCGCCAAAACGCAGAGAGACTAAGCACCAGAATACGGTGAGCCCCGCCGAACCGCGCTAAAACACGTTGCCGTCCCCACCCCTGCTCTTCCCCTCCCCCGGAAAAAGCAATTTCCTATCAGTCAAAATTGAAATCTAGGTCGTTCAGATTTTGGCTAACAACTTACTTCAGTAAATTCTGTTAATTCTGTCCAAAACTCTGTTTTCTGGTTTCTGAAGTCCGCCGGACGGCTTAAACTGCGCCACCTGCATTCCAACCAAGTCTCACCACCTCACATGAGCGCCTCTTCCCCATCCCTCTTCGCCTTGTGCGCCGGATGGTTGGCCTTCGCCGGTTGCGCATCGCCGGCGGCGGTGACTTCGCATTCACCAGTGACGGCGCCGTTGGCGCAGCCGCGGGCGGTGGCGCTCGACAAGGCGGGCAATGTCTATATCGGCAACATCGGCCATTCCACGGTGGTTAAAATCAGTGCGCCGCCCGCGGGTGGCGGAGAACGCGCGGTCAAAATTTTGGCGGGCTCGACGGAACAAATCGGCACGACCGACGGCCCCGGCCCGAGCGCCCGTTTCCAGGGGCCCATCGGCTTGGCAGTGGATAGCGCGGGGAATATCTTTGTCGCCGATTCGGACAACCACCTCATTCGCAAAATTTCGCCCGCGGGTGTCGTCACCACCGTGGCCGGCCAGGGCGGCGTGGCGGGTTATGCCGACGGGCCGGGGCCGCAAGCGCGTTTCGACGACCCGACCAACGTCGCCGTGGACCAAGCCGGCAATCTGTATGTGAGCGACAACCACAACCAAGTCGTGCGCAAAATTTCCCCGGCCGGGCTCGTCACCACCCTGGCGGGCCAGGCCGGTGAAGCGGGCTCGGCGGACGGCACAGGCGCCGCCGCACGCTTTGACGGGCCGCGCGGCATCGCGGTGGACGCGGCGGGCAACATCTATGTCGCCGCGCAAACCACCTCGACCATTCGCAAAATCACCCCGGACGGCACGGTGAGCACGCTGGCCGGCCAGTCGGGCAAAACCGGCGGCGACGACGGCCCGGGCGGAAGCGCGACGTTTAATGTGCCGCGCAGCCTGACGGTGGACGCCGCGGGCAATGTCTTTGTCGCCGACACCGACAACCACACCATTCGCAAAATCACACCGGCGGGTGTCGTCTCCACGGTGGCGGGCAAGGCCGACGAAGCGGGCGCAACCGACGGCCCCGGTGCGACGGCGCGGTTCAAGGGCCCGCGTGGCGTGGCGGTGGATAAAAACGGCAACATTTACGTGGCCGACTCGGACAATGATCTAATCCGGCTGATCACTCCTGATGGAAAGGTCACCACGTTTGCGCAGCCGCTGAAGAACTAGAGGCGTAGTTCAATTTAAGATCGATTGGGCAGCCTGAAAGGCTGCCGGAATAAAGCCCAGGGCAGAGCACAGCGATGCCCTGGGTCTGAGGCCGAGTTGAAATCACCGCCCTGTAGGGGCGGAGGAGGGCAACACCAACTCCTGCGCCCCGTCAGGGCGCAAAATATTTCACCCCTCGATTCCCGGGGTTTCGCTGCGCTCAACCCCGGGCTTTACTCCATCGTCCCTTCGGGGCGAAACACCAATCAGCCATAAACTAACCCGCTGAGGCTCGTTATGGCCACAGCCCACCGACCGTGAACGACAGAGTGTCGCCTTATGCCCCATTAAATCATTGTCTGACCATTCAAAAACATCCACCATCGCCTCGTCTCAACATCGCGAGCCGGGGACTCACTCGGCGGCGTGGAGAAACCAAGCACCCAAGCCCTTCAACTGGTTCAGGGGCGGCAAACATCACCGAACCGCGTAGATATATGAATAACCCCACCCTCGATTCCCCCAAAGCCGACATGGTCCAGAGCTGCGGCAAGGAGTGAACCAAGCAAGTGATCGTTGCGGGCTGGACGGCCTTCCTGTCGGCTTTTTTCCTCATGGTTGGCCTCTCAAACTCGCCGGTATGGCCGGTGGCGGCCGGAGCAGCCGCGATCGCGGCGATGGTCGCAGTGGTTTGCTACTGCATCTTGAAAAAGGGATAGTCCTGCGGTTGCCCGCCAGACCCCGATTCGCCCTTGGCACGAGTTTGGCGCGGAATAACGGGGCGGGCAGACTCTCTCCCTTGGAAGGCTCGATTACCCCATGCAAAAAATCGTGTTCGCCGTTTTGTGCGCCGCCGGGCTGCTGCTGGCCCACCCGGCCCCGGCCGCGGAAATTTTGAACCCCATTTTCGCCCCGTACCAGACGTACGCCGAAGATTACACCACTTGGCTGCGCACGACGCTGAATGCGTTGAAGGCGGAGAGCCGCGTGGTCAACGTGCCCGGCTTCGGCCCGGTGGAATACCAAAAGAAGGGCCAGGGGCCGGTGGTGCTCAGCCTGCATGGCGGCTTTGGCGGCTATGACCAGGGCATGCTGATTGCCGAGCACTTGTTGTACCGGGGCTTTACGATCATTGCCGTCTCGCGGCCCGGTTATTTGCGCACGCCACTTTCTGTCGGCCAAACGCTGGCGGCCCAGGCCGATGCCATGGTGGGGTTGATGGATGTGCTCAAAATCAAACGCGCGGCGGTGCTGGGGTTCTCCGCTGGCGCGCCGGTGGCGGCACAAATCGCCATCCGGCATCCCAGCCGCCTCTGGGCGCTGGTCCTGGAATGCGTAGGCGCGCACCCCGATCAGGCGCCGGAGTACCAAATCATGCTCGAGGTTTTGAAGGATCTGCCGGCCGCGAACCAAAATGAGGGTTCCTGGGCGGTCGATCAACTCGCCCACGACAATCCCAGCGCGGCGCTGCCTTTTTTCTTCAACTTTGACACGGTGCTCGACGGCCCGGCACTGGTGCAGCGCGAAAACTGGGTGTTGAGCCAGCCCGGTCAACTGGCGTTTTTCAAACGGCTGGTGGACTCGCTCTCGCCCATGGGCCCGCGCCGCGCGGGCACCATTAATGACATCGAAGGGGTGGACCCTTACGGCAGCCTCGCGCTGGAAAAAATCCGCGCCACCACGCTCATGGTGCAGGCCCGGGAAGATGACAGCGGCGACTACCCGGAGGCGCTCAAAATCAAGGCCCGCATTCCGAACGTGCGCATGATCACGGTGGAAGACAGCGGCCACTTTATCTGGCTCGGCGTGCACGCGAACGCCTGGGAAGCCCGGCTCGCGAATTTCCTCCGGCAGCAGTCGCCGCGGTAAAAATAGCGCGCGCAGCCCGCCCTTGGGCAAATTTCGGCCCTACACCGGGTCCCACCCTCACCGACAGGATTTGGCGGGTGGGCCATCGTTCGCCAAGGGCTTTAGGCTTGCCAGCCCGGTGGAGAATGCCATCTAATCGTCGTTTACCCGCAAGGCGGCTTCGGCCGCCGAGACAACGTTGCCCGGTAGCTCAGCGGTAGAGCAGGTGACTGTTAATCACTTGGTCGCAGGTTCGATCCCTGCCCGGGCAGCCAGTTTTGCCATAGATCCGCGTCGGTGAATCATGTCATTTTGGATCTCTATCTTGGAGAACCCGGCCGGTCGCTTTTACATCGGCCCTACCTGCGCTTTGCCGCAATGGCTCAGTGCGCACAATTCCCCGCAGCCAGGGTCAGGCCAATACATCCTCACTCCGGTCGGCAAAAGTGGTTATGTCAGCGATCGCTTTTCTGGTTGCCAGAAGAATTCCCGAGATTGCTATGCGCAAGGACATCCCGCAGCAATCCATCGGCAACATTGATCTCGAGATGCATGGGATCGACAAATCTGTAGGATAGATTGTTTGGCCGAAAGGAGACATAATCCTGCACCACTCCCATTGCCGCCAGACTTTGCAGGTAACGGTCATGTTCTGCTTGCAATTGCTCAAAATAATACTGGCGCAACTCGGGATTGAGCGGAGGAAAAAAGAAAATCAATTGGATGTCTTTCGCACGCAGTTCCGCCGCCAACGGAATCAACTGCTCGCGCAGGCGTTGGCTGACCAGCGGCCATCGCACCCGCTCAATGCGTTTTTTCCAAAAATCAGCGGCCTTGCCTTCGATCACGTTGCCCCATGGGTCCAGATTTTCCGTTGAGATCATGGGTTTGGGGGCCAGTTGCTCCAAAGTGCCTTCATCATCATCCGAACTGGAATGAGGCAGGGAGTGAGGATGCATGAGCAGTTGAACGGACTGCGCGGCGGTGCGCAAGTTGAGCAGATACCGCCAAGGCTGGCGGCCCATCAGGTAAACTTCCGGGGCGCGATCACGGACGTCCACCCCGATTCTTTCCAAAGGCACACTCATGACGACCGCCTTCAGTTGGGGCAGCCGCGGCAGCATTTCCCGCACTGTTCCAAAAATTTCGCCATAAGTGGCGCCACCGATGCTTAAGTTTAGCAAGTAGCCGCCGGTATCCAAGGGCTCGAAGCGATCAATGTTCCCGCGGACGGATAATTGGCGGGCCCGCGAGTCCCCCACCACAATCATGGTCGTTTGCCGCCAAATTTCCGGGGAAATGCGGCGAAATTCCCCCTCCGACCACAAAACCGTATCGAGTGGCCGCATCGCCGTGATGCGTTCCAAATTCAAACTGGGGCCAAACCGCAAATCGAATGGATCCACCGCCAAATTGAAGGCGCCAATCACCAGCAGCGCGCCCATGCTCAAGCAGGCCGTTTGCAGCCACAGCTTTGCCATGGAAAAGGCGGGCAGCCGGTGGCTGGCAAAAGTGTGGGCGGCCATGGGAGATTCAATCTGCCGTTTTTCCGGCTAGAACTGGAAATAAATGAAAGGCTGCTCCTGGACTGGGACGGTGGCGATTAAAAAGATCATGCCCGAGAGCCACACACTCCGCACGGCCATCGGGGCCCGATTCCACACCGCCTCAATGGTGGTGGACCTCATGCACCATTGCAGGACCAAAGCTCCCGCCATCACCAACATCGCCGTGCGGGCCATGGCCGGATCACTGCGCATCGGCCCCAGGCTGGTAAAGGCCATGCTGACCACCATATGGTAGGCTTGGCGAAAAGTGCTGGCCCGAAAAAACACCCAGGTCACACAAATGAGCGGGAAGGTGAGCACAATAAATAGCGCCAGCATTTTCCGCCCTGGTTTATAGCCGATTTTCTTCGCCCAAGCCTGCGCCCCCCGTTCCAAAACCAGGTAAAAGCCGTGAATGCCGCCCCATGCCAAAAACCGCCAACTTGCTCCATGCCATAATCCGCCCAAGAGCATGGTCATCATCAGATTGCTTATGGTGCGAATGGTGCCCTTGCGGTTGCCCCCCAGTGGAATGTAAAGATAATCGCGTAACCAGCTGGAAAGGGAAATATGCCAGCGCCGCCAAAAGTCGGAAAATCCACAGGCCGCGTAAGGACAGCGGAAGTTATCCGGCAGGATAAAACCAAAACACATGGCGATGCCGATGGCGCAGTGGGAATACCCGGAGAAATCAAACAGGATTTGCCCGGCAAATGCCACCGTGCCGATCCAGGTGTCGTAAGTTCTCGCGATCAAGGCGCTGTTGTACACTTGATTAGCCACCGGCGCCAGCACGGCATCAGCCAGGGTGATTTTCTGAAACAGTCCGATGACCACCAACACCAAGCCCCAGCCAAATTGCGCGCCGCTGGCCTGTTTCGGCTCATCAAGTTGCGGCAAAAAATCCGTCGCGCGAACGATGGGCCCGGCCACCAATTGGGGGAAAAATGAAACGAAGAGGGCGAAGTCCAAAAATCCCGGCGGACGCCGAATCTCCCGGCGAAAAACATCAATGGTATAGGATAATGATTGAAAAGTGTAAAAGGAAATGCCCGCCGGCAGGACAATATTCCAGTTCAATGGCACAAACTTGATGCCGATGACGGCCATCAAGGCCGTCCAATTGGCCAGCAAAAAAGTGCCGTATTTGAAAAAGCTCAATAAGCCAAGATTGGCCAGGAGGCTCAGCCACAGCCAGTGGCGGCGGCGGGCATTCTCCTCCCGGCTCATCCGCCCTGCCACGTACCAATCAACGACGGTGGAGGCCCACAGCACCAAAACAAAAGGCGGGTTGAAGGCGGCATAGAACCAATAACTCGCCCCCAGCAGCATGATCTTCCTCGCGCGCCAACTCCATTTCAATTGGTAAAGCCCCAGTACGATTGCAAAAAAGAACAAAAAACTGAAACTGTTGAAAACCATAGAAAATATTGAGGCCCATAAGCCCGTTCTTCATCATTTGCTGCGGCGTAAGGTAGAGCCACCCCCCTAACGGTCAAGTTTAAAAGGCCCGCTTATATAAACTGGTGGGAGCAACAGGGCTCGAACCTGTGACCTCATCCATGTCAAGGATGCGCTCTAGCCAACTGAGCTATGCCCCCGAAAGGTCGAAAGGTGAATAAAGCGTCTTTGTTCACGTCGGGCAAGTCCAAAGGACGGCGCTGTTTTTGCCCTAGCCAACAATGAGTTTCGGCTCCAAAATCGAGCGGCCATTGCCATGCCCATGCCCAACCTCTACCGCATCATCCTCCCAGTGCCGGATATCGAAAAGGCCGCCAGGTTTTACGCCGCCGTGTTGGGCGAGCCGGGCCGACGCGTCTCGCCCGGGCGGCATTACTTCACTTGCGACGGCACCATTCTGGCGTGCTTCGACCAGCAGGCCGATGGCGATGGCACGGCCCACGGCTGGAAATTTCATCCGTCGCAGTATCTCTACTTTGCCGTGCCGGACTTGGAAGCGGCGCTCCAACGCGTGCAAGCCGCCGGGGGCGTGATTGACGAAGGCATCGCGACCCTGCCGTGGGGCGAGCGGATGTTTTATGCCCGCGACCCGTTTGGCAGCCTGATCAGTTTCGTCGATGAAAAGACGAAGTTCACCGGCTGAGCTGCAGCGAATTCCATTTTCGGTGTGACGCTTGCTGTGGAAGGCCAAGACCAGTTTCCCTTTTGCTCTTTCCTTCTACTTGCTACCTTCTACCTTCGGCAATTATATACCGGTTTCATCAAACCCTCAGCAAGCCTCCGTTACCCTCAGAAACCCTCAAAAAGATTAGGCCGCCCGGTTCTTACGACCTACCTTTTGTGATTTTTCCAGCGTGGATATTTACGTTCCAATGCCTTGAGATTTTCCCTATCCACTCTCTTTATGTCTTTACGTGTTTGATTGATTTCCGAGCCTTTCACTCCATTCAAAATATACTCCTCCAATGTCTTAATTTTGGCGTGCGCCTGCAAGATTAAGGAGCCTAACAGTTTTTCGGCTTTATCAGGAGAATTCGATTTCATAATGATTTCCTTGTTGGTTTAAGCCGCCTCTTCTACAAACTTTTTGCCCAACAAAGCAATCACTTCTGACGCTTCTTTGTCGCGCTCTTTTTGAGCTTTGCGTCTAGCTCGGTCTTGGGAACTTGAACAAGGGCGCGCATCGTGCGGTCGAATGATGATAATCCTCCGGTCGCAAAGGACGGAGGGCACCCCATTGACCTGCTAGTGGCTGAACCAGTGGTTTGCCTCATGTGCAAAAACTACTCCATTTTTACATATTAGCGAACCAAAATTGCTTTTGACTCTATGCCTCCCGAAAGGCAGATTGCGCACCTATGTCGTTGGCAATCGTATTCAAGGGGACGGAAGGCATTGTATTGGCCGCAGATAGTCGCGTAACGCTGCCACAACAAATCCCTGTTGGGCCGGGACAGACAGCTTGTATATTTGCAACCTATGACAACGCGACTAAGCTCTTGCGGGTAAAGAGCCAAACGCATGTGGGCGCATTGACATATGGTCTTGGTGCTATCGGACAACAAAAAGACCCGAGAACAGCCCATAGCTATATTCCCGAATTTGAAGCTGAATTGGCAAAAAAATATCCCGTAGAAATCTCTCCCGAAGGAAATCCTAGCCAGCCTAGATTGTCAGTAGATGATTTTGCCAAAGAATTGAGTGCTTTTTTTGTGGCAAAGTGGAATGAAGCAAACATGACTCCCGAAGTGCAGCAGGACATGGTGTTTTTTGTAGCTGGATATGATCCTAAGTCTGCCTACGGAAAGGTTTTTGAATTTGCAATTCCATCAAGGCCCGAACCACAGGAGAAGATGGCTGGGCTTTTCGGTGCATTATGGGGAGGACAAACCGAAATAGTAACAAGGCTATTAAACGGATATGACCCAGGCATACCAATGGCCGTTCGGCAGATATTAAACGTGCCATTGCCCGAAGGGGCACCTCCAGCAGAAGCCGAGCATCTTGAAGCACAGCTTAGAAATAGATTTACCGCTCGCATACCTTGGCAATTCCTCCCTCTCCAAGACTGCGTAGATTTATCCGTATTTGTAATACGAGCTACAATCACTATGCAGAAATGGTCAGTTGACATTCGTGGAGTGGGTGGTTCAATAGATGTTGCGACTATCACACAGGCAAATGGGTTTGACTCTGTGCAGCAAAAGACTATAAAAGGAGAAAGATAACCATGAGCACAATCCACATCCCTATGCGTGAAGGCATGGCCACAACTAATGATTGGTTGAGGGCGTTGGAACGCGTGCCTCCCATGAGCGCGTGCTATGAGACCTCGGAAGTAATGTCGGTTGGGGAAGTTCGCTATTCACCGAAAGAAAAGGCGCGCGAGGCCATCAAGAAAGTGTTTGCGGAACATGCTACGCTTTTCGATAAACTGGCTAAATGAAAGAGCCGGAATTCCTTGATGCTGAATTGATCGAGGAATGTCATAGAAGCTCGCTGGAGAAATGGGGTGGTCAAGATGGCGTAAGGGATAAGAGTTTACTTGAAAGCGCAATTGCCAGCCCTCAAAACGTATATTGGTATCAAGCGGGAGACTTGTTTGATATCGCCGCGGCCTATTGTTTCCACATAGCCCAGAATCAGGCATTCATTGACGGTAATAAGCGAACCGCCGTTGCTGCTGGATTGGCATTTCTAGAACTCAATGGAGTTAACACAAATCGAAACTTAGATGTCCACATTTTCGATGCCATGATTGCAATTGCAAACCACCAAATGAATCGTGAGGGATTGGCTATTCTTCTGCGCGATTTATTTTCCAGTTAGGTCATCGTATTTCAGTCGCTTGCCAACCATCCCCGGCATAACCGCCTTGAACCTATACGCATCCGTGCCGTCGCGCTGATTGAACCGAAAAGCCATTTCTCCAATATAGCGATTCAGGTGCGGTTCATCCATTGAGATATAGGTTCCTTTGACCGTGCGCTTGAACAGGCTCCAAAAATTCTCCAAGGAATTTGTGTGGCAAGCCCCGTCAACGTAGGCAAGTTCGTGGTCAACCATCTGATGCACGAAAGGAGTTTTGATTTTCGAGTATGCCCCGGCGGTGTCGGTATAGAGCTTTGAGCCGGGTTCAATGTGGGCCGCGAGGATCGGCCCAATCGTCTTGCGTTGGGTGTTGGGAATGACTGCGGCGCGGACTTGGCTAATGGACTCGCCTTGCGCCCGCTGAATCAGACCGTGAACGATGGCCTTATCCTTAAAGCCCCGCCCGCGAATCTTGGCCTTGCGGCGGCTGGCGTGCATGTTCTCGGCCTTACCGCCCACAAAGGTTTCGTCGCTCTCGACTTCCCCGGAGAACTTCTGGAACGTGCCGGTCTGCATGGCATGGCGGATACGGTGGAGCATGTGCCATGCGCTTTTCTGGGTGACGTTGAGGGCGCGGGCTAGCTCGCAACTACTGATGCCGTTCTTTGCGTTGGTAATGCTCCATACAGCGACGAACCACTTGCTGAGAGGTAGAGGGCTATCCTCGAAAATCGTGTTCACCTTAACCGAAAATTGCTTGCGGCAAGCCTTGGCCTTGCACTGATACATGCGACGGCTGGCGATGTTGCCGATTTCAGTCCCGCCACACATCGGGCAAGTGACCTTGCCGTCCGGCCATTTCAGGCTCGCCATATAGGCATGGCACACATCTAAATCGGAGAAAAATATGACTGCCTCCATGAGGCTCTGCGGAGCGGTTTCTTTGTCTTTCATGCCATTACAATAGCACAGACTCTTGATGAGTCAAGTATATAATTGCCCTACCTTCTACCTTCCGATGAATTACAAACCCGTCGTCCTCATCATCCGCGATGGCTGGGGTGAAAACCACCATCCCGCGCACGACAAGTGCAACGCCGTCAAGCTCGCGAACGTCCCCGTTTCGCGCCGGTTGGCGCAGACGTGCCCGCGCACGGAAATCCTCGCCTGCGGCCTCGACGTGGGGCTGCCCGAGGGTGTGATGGGCAACAGCGAGGTCGGCCACCAAAATATCGGCGCCGGTCGCATTGTGGACCAAGAGATTGTCCGCATCGACAAAGGCGTGCTCACGGGCTCCATCGCCAATAGCCCAGTATTAAAGAAGGCCTTCGACCGCGAACGCGCGGGCGGTGCGCTGCATTTATTCGGGCTGGTGTCCGCCGCTGGCGTGCACTCGATGCTGAGCCATCTTTTCGGCCTGCTCGAACTGGCGAAAAAAGCCGGCCTGCAGCGCGTTTATATCCATGCCTTCACCGATGGCCGCGACAGCCCGCCGACGTCCGGCCTGGGCTACATCAAGGAGGTTGAAGCCAAATGCGCCGCCCTCGGCCTCGGGAAAATTGCCAGCGTGGCCGGGCGTTACTGGGCCATGGATCGCGATAAGCGCTGGGACCGCGTGCAAAAAGCCTACGATGCCATCACCGGTCGCCACGCCGGCCCCACCGCTGCCGGCGCGAGCGCCGCTTTGCAGGCGTATTACGAAAAACCCAGCCAGCCCTCGATGTCGGGTGATGAATTCATTCCGCCGACGCAAATCACCGACGCCGCCGGCAAGCCTGTCGCCGTCGTGAAAAACGGCGATGCCGTCGTCTTTTTCAACTTCCGCGGCGACCGGCCCCGCGAGCTCACTCGCGCGTTCACGGACGATCCGTTCAAGGGTTTCGACCGCGGCCCCAAGCTCGATCTCTTCTACGCGACGATGACCAATTACGAGGAGGGCCTGTGCCCGAACGTCCTCTTCGACAAACCGCCAAAAATGCCGGACATCCTCGGCAGTTACATTGCCTCGCAGGGCTTGGCGCAATTTCGCTGCGCGGAAACGGAAAAGTTTCCCCACGTCACTTTCTTTTTCAACGACTACCGCGAGGAGCCCTTCCCCGGTGAGGAACGCGCCATCATCCCGTCCCCCAAGACCCTCCCCGACGGCTCCCCGCTGGCCACCTACGACCAGCAGCCCGAGATGAGTGCCTACGGCGTGCGCGATGCCACCAAGGCCGCCATCTTGAGCAAAAAATACGCGCTGATCATCGTCAATTTCGCCAACCCCGACATGGTCGGCCACACGGGCTCCCTGCCCGCGGCGATTAAAGCCTGCGAAGTGGTGGATGGCTGCATCGGGGAATTGCTCGCGGCGCTCGACCAAGTCGGCGGCGCGGCCGTCATCACCGCCGATCACGGCAATGCCGACCAGATGTGGGACTTCGAGGCCAACAGCCCGCACACGCGCCACACGCTCAATCCGGTTGAAGTCATTCTCTACGGCCAAGGCCTGGAGAAATTGAAACTCCGCCAGGACAAAGGCCGCCTCGCCGACCTCGCCCCCACCCTGCTGCAACTCATGGGCCTCCCCCAGCCCGCGGCCATGACCGGGAAGAGCTTGATTATGGGGTAAGCCGCCTGATTACCAGTTTGCTTTTTGTGGCCGTAGTGTTTTATATTACGCCCCATGCCACCCTTGCCCGCCGCGCTTGAACGATTGACAGTGGACGACTATCGCGCCACCCCGGAAGGGTCGCGCTATCAGCTCATTGAAGGGGAACTGATGATGGCCCCCGCCCCAAACCGTTACCATCAAGACATCCTTTTAAATTTGCTCGATATCCTGCGGGCCCATCTCCGGGCCCATCCGGCTGGCCGGGTTTATCTGGCACCCACTGACGTTTATCTGACCGAGCACGATGTGCTTCAGCCGGATTTGTTTTTTGTGACCAAGGCCAATCTCAACCGCCTCGCCGAAGACGGCCTGCACGGCGCGCCCGACCTCGCCATCGAAGTCCTCTCACCCGGCACCGCCCAACTCGACAAAAAGGCCAAGCGCATCCTCTACGCCCGCCACGGCACGAAAGAGCTTTGGCTGGTGGACCCGCTGCTGCTGCAAATTCAGGTTTACGATTTCGCCCGCGACAAGACCAAACCGACGCGCCTGATCGAGGAAGACGAAACCTTCACCACGCCCCTGCTCCCCGGCCTTTCCATCGCCGCCGCGGAAGTGTTCAAGCGATAAATTGGGCGCTTCGGGCGCGATCTTGTCCTCCAGCTTCGGAAGCGTGCCGAGTTTCGATGGATTTTCTATTCTTGTATAGGGCGCCTGCACGGCGCCATCGGCGATGACCCTTTTACCTCTTATTCCCAAGTTATTCACAGGTTTCTGGCCGGGAAAAGGGAAGTTATTCACGGAGGGCAAATTAGCGTTGCCTACACCGGGGCGGGTTCTCTGTAGTGCGCCCTTCCTGCGGGCCAAACCCCGAGCTCGAACCGCTCATCCTCGCTTATCTACGCTCATCCATAAAAAGCCTCGTTCGGCCAAACGCGGGACGGGATCATTTTCAACCCATTTGATTAATTCTGTAAATTCTGTCGAAATATTTCTGGTTGTTTTATCAGCGCCGATTAGCGCAAATTAGCGTTCCAAACCCTTCCCTCTTTTTCCCGCCCCCTCCATGTTCCTCCGCGAAGTCGTCCTCAACGGTTTTAAAAGCTTTGCCGACCGCACCCGCATCGACATGCAGCGGGGCGTGACCGCCATCGTGGGGCCCAACGGCTGCGGCAAGAGCAACATCGTGGACGCCATCCGCTGGGTGCTGGGCGAACAGAGCGCCAAATCCCTCCGCGGCGGCAAGATGGAGGACGTCATTTTCGCCGGGACCGACAAGCGCAAGGCCCTCCCCCTCTGCGAAGTTTCCCTGACCTTCACCGATTGTGAGAAGGAGCTTGGCACCGCTTTCAACGAAATCGAAGTCACCCGGCGCGTCGCCCGCGACGGCGGCGGCGAGTATTACATCAATGGCAAACAGTGCCGCCTGAAAGACATCCAGCGCCTGTTCATGGACACCGGCGTCGGTCGCGTCTCCTACTCCTTCATGGTGCAGGGGCAGATCGATCAGATTCTTTCCAGCAATCCGTCCGAGCGCCGCGCCCTCTTCGAGGAAGCCGCCGGCATCACCCGTTACAAGAGCCAGCGCCGCGAGGCCTTGAACAAGCTCACCCTCGTGGATCAGAACCTCGCCCGCGCGACGGACGTCGTCGAGGAGGTCAACCGCCAGATCGGTTCGCTCAAGCGCCAGGCGGGCAAGGCCCTCCGTTACCAGCGCCTGAAACACCGCCTCACGCGCCTCGACCTCGCCCACAACGCCTGCTTTTTCACCCGCCGCCAGGCCACCATCGTCCGGCTCGAGACGCTCGCGGCGGAACTGCGTGAAGCCACCACCCAATTCGCCGGCAACCTCCAAGGCCGCGAAGAGCGCGTCGCCGCGTTGAAGGCCGATCGCGCCGCGCTGAATCAAAAATTGCAGGACGCCCAGCAGGCGGTTTTCAATCTCCGCTCCGAAAAGGAAAACGCCGAGAATCAGGCCCAGTTTGCCGACGTGCGCAGCCAGGATCTCGAGGGCCGCGTCGCCGAAATTGAAAAAGAGCTCGCGGGCCTGCGCGAGCAGCTCGATTTGCTCAACCAGCGCCTCCAGACCGATTCCGCGCAAAAAAGCGGCGCGCTCAATTTGATGGGCACGTCGGACGAATCGTTCCGTGCCCGGCAAGCCGAGTATGACAACGCCCTCGCCACGCTCGCGCAGGGCGAACACGCGCTGCAAAACCTGCGCCAGCACTTGCTCATGCTCGAAAGCGGCGTCACCCGCCTGCGCTCAAATAGCACGACGCTCGAAGTGGACCTGAAAACGTATCAGGTCAAACACGCCTCGCTGGCCGACACCGTCTTTCAGCTCAAGGAAGAGCGCGGCGGGTTTGAGCAACAGAAGTCCCAACTGACCGCCGCCCGCGAGGCCCGCGCCGGCGACCACGCAACCGCCCAGCAGGCCGTCACCGAAGCCCAGGCCGCCGAGACCGCCCTGCGCCAGCAATTTCGCGAGACGCAATCGCGCATCCAGGAGCTCGACCGCTCGCTCGCCCGCGGCGCCGCCCAATTGCAGGCCCTCGAAGGCTTGCAGGCGCGTTACGAAGGTTTTTCCGAAGGGGCGAAGGCGATTTTGCAAGGGCAGTTGGAAGACGTCCTGCCGAAAGGCACATTCCAGGTCTTGACCAAAGTGGTCGAAATTGAGGACGCCTCCGCTGGCGCCCTCGAGACGCTGCTCGGCTCGGCTGCCGATGCCCTGGCCCTTGGCGATTTTGCGATGGCAGCGCCGGTTGCGGCCCGCTTGGCCGCCGAGCAATTAGGGCGCGCCTGCCTCCAAGTCCCCACGCCGCCGCGCGTTGTGATCACGCCCACCGATTTGCCTGCGGACATCCGGCCGGCTCTGTCCGCCGTCACCTTACGCGCCAACCAAGACGCCCTGCAACCGCTGCTGGGGAACCTGCTCGGCGGTTGTTACCTCGCGGAATCGCTCGAAGGTTTTCTGGCCTATTGGGCGGCGCATCCCGAATTTGATTTTTATCTCGCCGCCACCCCGCGCGGTGAATTGGTGGATCGCCGCGGGCTGGTTTTTGGCGGCACCGGCAAAAGCGGCAAAAAGGAAAATTCCTTCATGCAACGCGAGGGCGATATCCGCCGTTTGCGCAAGGAGCTGAAGACCCAAAACGAACAGCTCACGACGCTGACCGAGACGGCCATGAAGTTGCAGGCTGACATGGAAGCCGCCGAAATCACCATCGCCGAAAAACGCGCGCGCGTGGCCGAGGTCGGCCAGGAAGTCGCCACCATCCAGGCCCAGGAAAAATCCGTGATGCAATCTTTGGCGCAAAACGCCGAGGCCACCGCCCGCCAAACCCGCCAGTTGGAAGAACTCGAACAGAGCCGCGCCGCCGCCGAAGAGCGTCTGCGCAAGGCCCAGGCGGAGTTGACCGGCGTCGAGGAACAAATCGCCGCCCAGCGCGAGAACATCGTCGCCAGCGAGCAAAAGCTCACGGGCCTGCGCACCGCGCGCGACCGCTTTCAGGAAACTCTGGCCGAAGCCCGCCTCGAACTTGCGGACAAGCGCCAGCGCCTCCAGATTCTCGACCGCAATCTCGACGAGTTGCAGGCCCAGCGCCGCGATCTCGACACCCGCCTGCTCCGCCGTGTGCAGGAGAGTGATGCTGCTCGCGAACAAATCGCCGAGCATCAGCGCGCCGCCCTGGATTTTCGCGACCGTGTGCAGCAGTTGCAGGAGAGCCTCACCGCCGCCACCGCCTCGCTGGAGACCGACCGGGTAGCCCTGCTCCATCTCGAGAGCGAACTCAAAACCTTGGAAGACGGCCTGGCCGGCGAGCGCAACGACCAACGCCAGCGCGAAGCCGACCTGCATGCCCACGAAATCAAGCTGGCCGAGGAGCGTTCCCAGTCTTCTTTTCTCGAGGAAAAAGTGCGCGCGGAACACCAATTGGATATCCGCGAAGTTCACTGGCAGATGGAGTTGTGGAAGGCCGACGAGCAATTCGAAACCCGCGTCCGCCTCGACGACCTCGACGAGGACGGCGAAGTCACCGCCAAGCCCAAGAAGCCCCGCGGCGAACCCAAGGAAGACGACCTGGCCGCGATGGAGAACACCGATTGGGAACCGATTGCCCGCGAGCTGAAGGATCTGCGCGACCGCCTGGCCGGCCTCGGCGCGGTCAACCTCGTCGCCATCGAGGAGTATTCCGCGCTCAAGGAACGCCACGATTTCCTCAAGATCCAGAGCGATGATTTGTGGAAATCAAAAGAAGAGCTGGTCAAGGCCATTGATGAAATCAACCAGACCTCGCAGCAACTCTTCCAGGACACCTTCGAGCAGATTAAGAAGAATTTCCGCTTCACGTTTGAAAAACTTTTTGGCGGCGGCGAGGCCGACCTGCAATTGGTGCAGACCGAGGACGTGCTCGACAGCGGCGTGGACATCGTGGCCCGCCCGCCCGGCACAAAGCTCCGCAGCATCAGCCTGCTCTCCGGCGGCCAGAAAACCATGACGGCCCTTGGGCTGCTCTTCGCCATCTACATGGTGAAGCCCAGCCCCTTCTGCGTGCTGGACGAGTTGGACGCCCCGCTCGACGACGCCAACATCGGCCGCTTCACGGCCATGCTGCACGACTTCACGCGGTACTCGCAATTCCTCGTCGTGACGCACAACAAGCGCACCATCGCGTCCGCGCAAACGATTTACGGCGTGACGATGATGGAACGCGGCGTGACCCGCCTCGTCTCCATGCGCCTCGACCACTCCGGCGAAGCCGTGGCCCACGACGGCCCCGCGACACAAACGGCATCGACGGACGCAAAGATACCCGCTACAACTCAAGTTAACGAGTAATTCATCGCCATGCGGCGTCACAGGAGATCAGGTAGGGCGTTATTTTCGTATTGCAGTTCGAGGAACTAGCATGACAATGAAGTAACCCCTTAGTTCTAAATGCGATTCTTTACCAACTACATCCTAAATCCGGTTGCATTTTTCCCAATCAAAAAACCGAAGTGGTGGAGTTTGTTTCGCGGTAGTATCGTAGGACTGCCGATGGTAGTCCTTACATATATTTCCTATAGTTATTCCACCTCAGAACCAGCTGAACATAAATTTATTAGGAGCATATTTGAATCAAATAAAGCAGTCCTTGCCTTGCTGATTATTTCACCGCCAGTTTTTAGTGTTCTTCTCGATATATGGGAATGGTTTGGCCGTTATTTACAGGAGAGGGAGAGAAACTATTTTCCCTCGATCCAACAAACAACAATTCTCGCCGCCTTAAATATAATTGTCGGGAAGAAATTGGATCGCTTCGGATTGGCCTGCAAAAGCCTAACCAGCAAGTCATCGACGTCCTCTGAAGCATTTCACACTATCACAAGACCGGATGAACAGATAAATGAAATTACAAGTCAATTATGGGGAGCCATGGTAAAATTGACCGAAATTAATGATTTAGAAGTAGTATTAGTTTCTGTTGCAAAAGACTATAAATTAGATTATGTTAATTATCATCCAATTAGTAAAAAGCCCGACGATCAGATATTGTCATCTGGTTCATTTTTTAACCATGTTGCTAGATGTAGGAAGTTTTGCTGCATTCCGGATATCGCGAAGCACATTTCCGAGATGAAATCCAAGAGGAGACATGAACGTCGTGCGATGGTTGCGTATTTGACTATTGACGGCGATACTCCAACTGGATCGATTGCTGGAATTCCAATTATCCATAATCACTTGAGTCGCGTGGTATATGTCCTAACCTTTAAATCATCTCAGCCTCATGCGCTAAGCCAAAGTTTACAAAAACTTTACGGTGAAATGTGGAGAACTTTTATTGACAGAATACTTTTAGAACATAGTTTGAAGGAAATTAAATCTCATGTCCACCAAAACTGATCAACCCGAAATTGGTTTTAACGAGGACGATCTGAATCGTCTTCTCGAAGAATTGGACAAAGAAAGCAATCGAGTCTATACTCAAATATACGGACGGGATATGCCGCCAGTACGGCATACTAAAATTTCGATTTTAGGATTTTTGGAATTTCTACGACAACTTAATTTACTTCATCACCAAGAGGACATGCCGGGAGCGGTCGACGTAAAGATTGAGTCGCGCATAGCAAAGTCACGGGCGCTTCGTTAATTTACTGTTATTAAGCGTCTCATTTCGACTCTGGGTGGAAACTCAAAGATGTGTTGCCGCCGGCAGCTGGTGAGTGAGGAATGAAGGTTCAAATCCTAGACGAGGATAGCAGCTCACAGCAGCTCACCCTACAATAGCGGTACTACCTGCCAACCTGAGTGGCTTAAACCGACTCATGGCCACGGCTAGTTAAATGCTTCGCTTCCCGCACTGAGGTTTGACACCCGCGGGCAGTTGCCCCAATAAGGCGGGTTCCTGCGCCCGTTTGGCGGGCCCGGGCTGGTTGCTCCTTCCTGACTATCCATGGCCTTAATCGTCCAGAAATACGGCGGCACGTCCGTCGGCGACACCGACCGCATCCGCAACGTCGCGCTGCGGGTGAAATCCCATGTGGCCCAGGGTCACAAGGTGGTGGTCGTCGTCTCCGCCCGCAGCGGCGTGACCAATGAGCTCATCGGCCGCGCCCAGGCCCTCAACCCCCATCCCGACGAGCGCGAGATGGACGCCCTCATGGCCATCGGCGAGCAGGAAACCATCGCCCTCACCGCCATCGCCCTCCATGCGCAGGGGGTGCCCGCGGTCTCCCGCACCGGGCCGCAGGCTGGCATCATCACCGACACCGCCCACACCCGCGCCCGCATTCTCGACGTGACTGGCGGCGACCTCAAAAAGCAGTTGGACGAGGGCAAGGTCGTCATCGTCGCGGGCTTTCAGGGCCTGAGCAAGGACGGCCAAATCACCACCCTCGGCCGCGGGGGTTCCGACCTGTCCGCCATCGCCCTGGCCTGGGCGCTCAAGGCCGATGTGTGCCAGATTTACACCGACGTCACCGGCGTTTACACGGCCGACCCGCGCCTCGTGCCCACCGCCCGGAAGATTGACGTCATCTCCTATGATGAGATGCTGGAGCTGGCCTCGAGCGGCTCGAAGGTCATGCAGGCCCGCAGCGTGGAATTTGCCCAGAAATACAATGTCATCTTTGAAGTCCGATCCAGTTTCACCGACGAACCCGGCACCATCGTGAAAACCGAAGCTCCCAACATGGAACAAATCCTGGTCCGCGGCATCGCCGTGGATAAAAACCAGGCCAAGATCACGCTGCACGAGTTGCCCGACCGCCCGGGCGTCGCCGCCCAGCTTTTCCAGTCGCTCGGCGAGCACGGCGTCGTCGTGGACATGATCATCCAAAACATCGGTCGCGCGGGCCTGGCCAATCTTTCCTTCACCGTGGCGAAGGAGGACGTGCATCGCTCTGAGCAGGTCGCGAAGGACGTGTTGTCGAAACTCGGCGGCGGCAAACTTATGCTCTCAGGCGATATCGCGAAGGTCTCCGCCGTCGGCGTGGGGATGCGCACGCACGCCGGGGTGGCCGCGACGTTTTTCGGCGCGTTGGCCAAGGCCAACGTCAACATTTTGATGATCACCACCTCCGAGATCAAAATCTCGGTGGCCATCGAACCCGCGCAGGCCGAGGCCGCCGCGCGCGCCGTGCACGCGGCCTTCAATCTCGGCTAGAGCGCCCGCGCGATGCTCTACGTCTCCACCCGCGGACAGTGCGAACCGGTCGGTTTTTCCGCCGCGGTGGCCGCGGGGCTGGCCCCGGACGGGGGATTATACCTGCCCGCGGAATTGCCCGACCTGCGCCTGTATTTCACCCGCTGGGCGGAAATGGCCTACGCCGACCTCGCCTACGAATTTCTGCGCCTGTTTGCGACGGACGTGCCCGCCGCGGAATTGCGCACGATTGTGGATCGAGCATATGTGCGCTTCGCCCATCCCGATGTCGCGCCGCTGGTGGAATTGCGGGACGGCCTGTGGGTGCTCGAGCTTTTTCACGGGCCGACGCTGGCGTTCAAAGATTTCGCACTGCAACTGCTCGGCGGCCTGTATGCCGCGCAAATCCAGCGCACCGGCACGGCTATCAACGTGCTCGGCGCCACCTCCGGCGACACCGGCTCCGCGGCGATTCACGGCCTGCTGGGCCTGGATAATGTGCGCATTTTCATTCTTTATCCGCGTGGAGGAGTCGCGCCACTGCAAGAGCGCCAGATGGCTTGCACGGGGGCGAACAATGTTTTCCCCATCGCCGTCGCGGGCACCTTCGACGACGCCCAGCGCCTCGTGAAGGATTTGTTTGGCGACCAGGCTTTTCGCACGAAACAGCGCCTCTCCGCCGTCAATTCCATCAACCTCGCGCGCATTCTCGCGCAATGCATTTATTATCTGCATGCTTGGCGGCGTCTGCCGTCGGCCGCGCGCCAGAATGTGGAATTCATCGTGCCCACGGGAAATTTTGGCAATGTGATGGCCGGCTGGCTGGCCCACCGCATGGGCATGCCCGCGAAGCGCTTTTGCGTCGCCACCAACCAGAACGACATTCTCTACCGCCTGTTCACGACCGGGCGCTACGAAACCGGCACGGTCTCCCCCAGCCTCGCGCCGTCGATGGACATTCAGGTCGCATCCAATTTCGAGCGTTTCCTCTATTACATGGAACACCGCGACCCGGCGCGCGTGCGCACGATTATGGAGGCGCTGCGCCGCGAGGGCCGCTGGAACTTTGCCGGCTTCAACCCGGATGCCTTCCGGGCCACCCGCGCGGACGACGAGGACATCCGCGAAATTATTGACGACGTGTACACCTGCTTCCAATACGTGCTCGACCCGCACACCGCCTGCGGCTTTGCGGACATTGACCCGAACAATCCCACCGTCGTGCTCGGCACCGCGCATCCGGCGAAATTTCCCGACACGATCAAGGAAGTGCTCGGCTTTGAGCCCATCGCCCCGGCGCTGGAATCCATCAAAGCCCGCCCGGTGGTCCGTTACGACCTGCCCGCCGACGCCGCGACCGTCCGGGCGTTTATTGAAGAGCACGGCGTGTAAGCGATGGGCGCCCTTAAGCCAGCAGGGCGAAACGTTTCATTTTTATATTCTTATTGACGTATATACCCGCATATGCGATTGCTGCGGGCGTGAAGCTGCTCCGCATCTATGAATGCCTGTGTGATCGCACCCGCTTGCGGATTTTGCACCTCTTGCAGCAAGGCCCGCTATGTGTGTGCCATTTTCAGGCGGCCCTGCGCGAGCCGCAGGTAAAAATCTCGAAACACCTCCGTTATTTAAAAACGCACGGCCTCGTGGAGAGCCGCAAGGAGGGCTATTGGCGCATCTATCGCCTGCCGCTCAAGCCCAGCCCGGCACTGGCCGCCAATCTCCGCTGCCTGCAAGACTGCACCGGGGAAGACCCGACCTTCCGGCGCGACCTCTCCGCGCTCAAGAAACTGCACAAGTCCTGGTCCTGTGCCGACGGAGAGTGCCCGCCGACCGTTTTGCAAACCCGCTAAAACATTGATTATGAACTCGAAATCACCGCGAAAAATTCTGGTTCTCTGCACGGGCAACTCCGCCCGGAGCATTTTAGGAGAATATCTCCTACGCGCGAAAGGCCGGGGACAGTTCGAAGTTTACAGCGCCGGTTCACATCCGACCGGCAAGGTCAATCCGCTGGCGATTGCGGTGTTGAAGGAGCACTATGGCATCGACGCCACCGACGCCCGGAGCAAATCGCGGGACGAGTTCAAAGGTGTCCACTTTGATTTTGTCATCACCGTGTGCGACAACGCGCGAGAGAGCTGCCCGATCTGGCCGGGGCAGCCGATTGTCGCCCACTGGGGCTCCCCCGACCCGGCGGCCTTTGACGGAACGGAGGGCGAGAAGCGGCAGTGTTTCGTGCAGGTGGCGGCGCAAATCGCGCGACGGGTAGATCTGTTTTGCGCGCTGCCCGAGGCAAAGATCCAGACGCTGGCCGTGCAGCAGATTGGCGAGCAATTCAAGATGGAGGATGAAGCCACCACGAGTCGTTGATAATGCGAAGTCCCCAGCGGGAGGCCTTGTCCAGAATTTGAATATGCAAAAGAAACTTTTAGCCGAATTCCTAGGCACCTATGCCCTCGTTTTCGTGGGCACTGGCGCGATGATTGTCAACCAAGCCAGTGGCGGAATGGTCACGCATGTCGGCGTGGCGCTGACTTGGGGCCTTATCGTGTTGGCGATGATTTACGCGCTGGGCGACGTGTCCGGGGCGCATCTCAACCCGGCGGTCACACTTGGCTTTTGGACAGCCCGGCGCATGGAGGGACGGACGGTGGCGCCTTATTTGGTCAGTCAGGTCGGCGGAGCACTGGCGGCCAGCCTGACCTTGAGTTGGTTTTTTCCACTTAATCCGACGCTTGGTGCCACCTTGCCTGCAGGCAGCGATGGGCAATCATTTGTCTTGGAAGTCATTTTGACGGCGCTGCTGATGTTTGTAATCCTCAGCGTTTCGACCGGAGCAAAGGAAAAAGGCATCACAGCGGGCATAGCAGTGGGTGCGGTGATTACCCTCGAAGCGATGTTTGCCGGGCCAATCTGCGGTGCCTCGATGAACCCCGCACGCTCACTGGCGCCCGCACTCGTATCCGGACATCTGGAAAGCTTGTGGGTTTATCTGACCGCACCCGTCCTCGGTGCCCTGCTGGCCGTCCCGACCTGTCGCTATATCCGTGATTCTGGTAGCATCTAATAGTCGAGTGATGAGCAGGGTCAGCCGACAAATTTTGCTTTTGACCTCGGTGCCATCTCCTGCTTTAATTATAGCTTCAAAGTGACTCACCTTCGCGCCAGCTTGATTATTACCGGCGCTCCCCGAATTCGTTAGGGGAGGCGGCGTTTGCGCCTGTTTTTGTCCAGGCCGCCCGCTTACCCCGTCAGTTGTCCCGGCTTTTAACTGCGTGAGCCATGCTTGGGCGTGGCAGCCAGTCGAGCCGATCCAGCCTGCGGCCAAAGCATGGCCCCGAGCTGTCTTTAGACTTCCTCCCTCATCATTCTTAATTCTTAATTACTTTTTTCCCGTGAGCACTTCCAAGCAGTCCCAGTCCGATCCCCCAAATCTCGTTTTAACCTACGACACGACCTTGCGCGACGGCACGCAGGGCGAGGGCATCTCCTTCAGCGTCGCCGCCAAACTGCGCGTCGCCGAGAAGCTCGACCAATTCGGCGTCGATTACATCGAAGGCGGCTGGCCGGGCTCGAATCCGCGCGATGCGGAATTCTTCGAGCAGGCCCGCCAGTTGAAACTCAAGCACGCGAAGCTGGCCGCCTTTGGCTCGACGCGCCGGGCCAACACTCCCGTCGCCGAGGACGCCCAAGTGCGCCTGCTGCTCGACGCCCGCACGCCGGTCGTGACCATCTTTGGCAAGACCTGGCTCATGCATGTGACCGAGGTCCTCCGCACGACGCGCGAGGAAAACCTGGCGATGATCGAAGACACCGTGCGCCACCTTGTCGCCCAGGGGCGCGAAGTCATCTACGATGCCGAGCATTTTTTCGACGGCTACAAGGACAACGCCGAATACGCCTTGGAAACCCTGGCGGCGGCGGAACGCGGCGGGGCGACCTGCCTGACTTTGTGCGACACCAATGGCGGCAGTCTGGTGACGGAAGTGCGCGACCTCACGGTCGCCGTGCTCAAGCGTTTCCCCAAGAATCGCATCGGCCTGCATTGCCACAACGACGCCGGCCTCGGCGTCGCGGTCACGCTCGCGGGCGTGGAAGCCGGCGGCACGCTTGTGCAAGGAACCCTCAATGGTTACGGCGAGCGCAATGGCAACGCCAACCTCACCACCATCATCCCGAATCTCGTGGTGAAAATGGGCCGCCACCTGCACTGCGGCGCGAACCTCGCCAAGCTCACCGAGCTCTCGCATTTCGTGGATGAACTGGCGAACTTGCGCCCGGACATCAAGGCGCCGTACGTGGGCGCGTCCGCCTTCGCGCACAAAGGTGGTGTGCACGCCGACGCCGCCGCCAAAGTCGCCCGCTCCTACGAGCATGTGGATCCGGCAGTCGTGGGCAACCATACGCGCATTCTCGTCTCCGACATGGCGGGCCGTTCTTCCGTTATGCTGAAAGCGCGCGACCTGGGCCTCGACCTCGACGCGCGTTCACCGCGCTTGAAGGATTTTCTGGCGGAGGTAAAAGCGCTGGAATTTCGCGGTTATCAGTTCGAGGCGGCAGACGCCTCCTTCAAACTGTTGCTCAAACGCTTTCTCGATCAATGGAAGGAGCCTTACGAAATCCAAGGCTACCGGGTGATGGTCGAGCGCGAGGGCACCGGCGCGTATCTCGCGGAAGCCACCGTAAAAGTGAAGGTGGGCGATGAAGTGCGCCATGAAGTGGCCGAGGATGACGGCCCCGTGGGCGCGCTGGACCGCGCCTTGCGCAAAGCCCTCGAAACGCATTTCCCGGCCATCCGCGACGTGCGCCTGACGGACTTTAACGTCCGCATCGTGGACACCGGCCACGGCGCCCAGGCCATCATCCGCGTGCTAGTGGAATCCACGGATGGCGAGGAAACCTGGGGCACTGTCGGGGCCTCCGACAATATCATCGTGGCCTCGTATGAGGCGCTGCGCGATGCCTTCGCCTACAAGTTGCTGCGCGACCAGGAACGGGCCAAGAAAACTTAAATGGTGGAACACCTGCCACCACTAACCATGAAAAGGCGTTTCAAAAAAACCCTCAAGTGGTTGGTGGTGTTGGCGCTCTTGGTGCTTTTGGTCGTGGTCGGGCCACCGGTGGTTTTTCTGTTGAACGTCTGGTGGCACGATCAACCTGCGCCGTTGACGCCCAGCCCCGGCGCCAACGACATGAGCGGGCTCAATCCGTCGTCATCGGCGGAAGTCATTCCGCTCGCGGCGGGAAGAGCAGCCGCCGAGCAACAAGTGGCCGACCTGGTGCGCCGGGCGGCGAAGGAGGGGCGCCCTATTTCCATCAGCGGCGCGCAACATAGCATGGGCGGGCACACGCTTTACCCGGGTGGCCTCGTGCTCGACATGAAACCCTTCCGGGAAATGTCGCTCGATGTTGAACACCGCCTGTTGCAGGTGGACGCCGGCGCGCGCTGGGCCGCAGTTATTCCCTATTTGGACCAACACGGATTCGCGGTGGCGGTCATGCAATCGAACAACGACTTCACCGTCGGCGGCTCGATCTCCGTGAATTGCCACGGCTGGCAATTGAATGCCCCGCCGATTGCCAGCACGGTGGAAGGCTTCCGACTCGTCACGGCCACCGGCGCCATCCTACACTGCAGTCGCACTGAAAACACGGAGCTTTTCTCCCTCGTGCTCGGCGGCTATGGTCTTTTCGGTGTAATTTTGGATGTCGATTTGCGCGTCGTGCCCAACGAGTTTTACCGGGCGGAATCGCGGCGCGTCAAACCGGCTGATTATGTGCGGGTTTATGATGAGCTAACCGGCCCGGCGACCGACATTGGTCTGGCGTATGGGCGCATCAGCGTCGCCCCGGATTCGTTTTTGGACGACGGGCTGGTGGTGGTGTTTCGCCGGCAAGCCACCGAAAAGTCCGTGCAACATACGCTCACCGATGATCCGCCGGGTTTGCTCAAGCGCCTGGTGTTCCGCGGCAGCGTCGGCAGCGACTATGGGAAAAACTTGCGCTGGCGGCTCGAACTGCTCAGCGGTGAAACCGGCGCGGGCTTGCTATCCCGCAATCAAATCATGAATGAGCCGGCCGATTGGTATGAAAACCGCGTGCCGACGGAAAGCGACATCCTGCAGGAGTATTTCGTGCCGGCGGCGAAATTGGCCGCTTTCGTGCAGGTAATCAAACCGGTGCTGCTGCGCCGCCATCCGGACTTGCTCAACATCACCCTGCGGGAAGTCGCCCCGGATCCCGACACGTTTTTGCGTTACGCCCGCGAGCGTGTGTTTGCGGTGGTCATGTATTTTCACCAACAACACGGCCCGGCGGCGGAAGCAGCGATGCAGGATCTCACTCGTGATCTGATTGACGCCGCGCTCGATTGCGGCGGCGCTTACTACCTCCCCTACCGGCCGCACGCAACGCTGGCACAGTTTGAGCGCGCCTACCCCATGGCCCGGGAGTTTTTTGCGCGCAAACGAACTTATGATCCCACCGATGTTTTCGCCAATCAGTTTTTCATCAACTACGGCCAGCCGCTGCTGACCCCGGCAAAACCTTGATTGCGCTTGGACCGTTCCCGTTTGCCCGCGGATCGTGCTACTTCCACTCGAACAACGCCGCCAGGGTGGCAAAGGCTTTGCGGCGGGACGCTTCAAAGGCGGCCCGATATTCCGCGTTCGCCGGGCCCCCTGCGAGTTGCCGCGCCGCTTCGATCATCGGGATCACATCGCCGTAGGCCACGATGAATTTGTCCAATTGATCCAAGTCCCCTGCATCCAGCACATAGGCCGCGCGGACCCGACGGAGGTCGTCGCGCCCGCTCGTGGCCAGCGTCAGGTAGGAATCCGCCAGCTTGAGCCCATCCGGGCCTTTCAATGAGCCGCCCAAGAGCGAATCTGCGAGCGTGCCGACGGAAAAATAGGCGAGGATGAGCGACTGCTGGGCTTGCTGGCCATAGCCGCGGAGGAGGGTGTCGGCCGCGGCGGGCAAAGGCTGGGCATTGGGCGCGGGTTGGGGGTCCAGGCTGGTGCGCGCCGCAGCGATACCGGACGAGCCCGGGGCGGCGGCGGGAACGGCGGCACTGGCAGCAGCCGGAACTGATGGGGCCGCCGGCGAGGCGGCAGGCGCGGCCTGGCCAAAAACCGGCCCCGCGGAAGCCAATAATATAACAAGATATTTTTTAATAGTCATGGCCAATTGGCTGAAGGGGAAAGTGGGTGGGCCGCCGACGGTCAATCCTTGGGAAACAGCCGGAAGCGGGATTGTTCCCGGATGGAGAAGAGCGACACGGCCAGGAACTGATCCGTGGCGCGCAGGCGCAGGCTCAATTCCCGCGCGAGATTGGCGAGGAGCGTCGCATAGATGCGGGTGTCGCGCTTGTTCAATTTGTATAAATCGAGGGCATTGAGCGCCAGCACCGTGGTCTTGGTGTTGGCCACAACCGTCGCCGAGCGCGGCTGCTGGTCGATGAGCTCCATTTCCCCAAAGGTATCGGCTTCCCCCAAGGTCGCGATTTTTTCCATGCTCTTGCCCTGCTTAAAACCGACCTGCTTCAGGATATCCACGCCACCGCGATAAATCACAAATAAATCGCCGCCTTTATCTCCCTCTTTGAGAATCACGTCCCCGCGCTGGAAGTTCTCGACCCGAAACAAGAGCGGCAAGTCCCGCAAATCCTTCTCCGATAACCCGACAAACAGGCCATGCTTCGATAAAAAGGCCTGATCGATGGGGACGGAACCTGAAGCGCTCATGGGCAAAGCGGGGCGGGGGCGGAGATTGAAAATCCCTGGAAGCCCGGCCACGCTGACAAAAATAGCACTCGCTGGCAAGCGTCGGCGTCGAAAATGGACGGATTGCCCCGAAAAAGTGCCAAAATGGAATCCTTGCGACGATTCAAAAAAATCTGACGCGCCTAATCTCTCCACAACTTATTCACAAAATGTTCCACTCTGGATCAATCACATGCGCATTCCATATAAGTCACTCAATGTTAATACTTTAGTTCTATTCACCTGTCTCGACCGAAGTCATCTTTTGGCAGAAATTGGAGGCTTTTTCATAACTTCTGCGCTCAAGGTAATGCACCAAATCGTTTGGCATGGCCGCCCGGTGCAAAGAAAGCACCTTTTCAATCTCTTGCAAAGCCGCCAACAGGCGCGCCGAGCCATCCGGTCGAAGCGTGCTGTCATGAACGGTCGTGAGATGTGACTTCAGCGATTCAAGCCAGATGGGTGCCGGACTATGCATGCTTGGATGATTGAATATTTTATGGAGCTGAGACGAGATTTTTCTCCTGCTTGATCTCTTAGCCAGCCCTACTATGTCTCAAATCACACCAAACAGTCTATTTTTCATAATATGTTTATAATCAATTTATTAAAGAATATACAGACTGGTCTGTCCGAAAATGACCTGCTTTGGACCCCTTTCTCCTTGCGAGTGGGCGGAGTTTATTTAACTTAGTTGATTTCCAAATCCTAAAGCCCCTTCCCCATGAAGAACCTAACTTTCGCCAACCGCTGGAATGCGGATTTGATAGATCGTTTTTATGAGAACTGGCTGCGCCAACCCGAAAGCCTGGAGCCGGACTGGCGGGCTTTTTTTGAGGGCTTTGAGCTCGGCCAAACCAAGACCCCGTCCGCGCCCGCCACCAGCACCACCACGGCCGCCGTCGCCGGCTCGCCGGTGGACTCCATTTTGCAAGCCCGCGTGATTGGTGCGATTTTTGCGTATCGCGGCATCGGCCACACCCAGGCGCACATCAATCCTCTCGAGGCAAACCCGCCCGCGAACCCACGCCTCTCGCTCGAACGCCTTGGTTTCACCGCAGCCGACCTCGACAAGCCCTTTTTCACCGGCAACTACCTGCAAGGCGAAACCATTACCGTCCGGGAAATCCTGCGGCGGTTGCATGAGACCTATTGCGGGCCCGTCGGCATTGAGTATCTCCACATTCAAGACACCAAGCGCCGCCGCTGGTTGCAGGCCCGCCTGGAACCCACCTGCGCGAAGCCCAACCTTACCCGCGCCGAAAAGCTGCGCGCCTTGGGCAAGGTCGCCGACGCCGAAATCTTTGAGCGATTCCTCCATGACCGTTACCGCGGCAATAAGCGCTTCTCCCTCGAAGGCGCGGAAACCCTCATCGCCGGGCTGGATGCTTTGCTCGAAAGGTGCCCGGCGACTGGTGTTGAAGAAATCGTCATGGGCATGGCCCACCGCGGTCGGCTCAATGTCCTGATCAACATCGTCGGCAAGTCCTATGAGTTTCTCTTCCGCGAATTCTCGGAGAATTATCTGCCCGACACGACCCACGGCGACGGCGACGTGAAGTACCACCTTGGCTACGAATCCGACCATGCCACCAGCGGCGGGCAGATGGTGCATGTCGCCTTGGCGGCCAATCCCAGCCATCTTGAGGCAGTCAACCCCATCGTCCAAGGCAAGGCCCGCGCCCGCCAGCGCCGCCGCCAAGACAATGTGCTGCGCAAAAAAGTCGTGCCCGTGCTCATCCACGGCGACGCCGCCTTCATCGGCCAGGGCATCGTGGCGGAGGTCTTCAATCTCTCGCAGTTGAAAGGCTACCGCACGGGAGGGACCGTCCATTTTGTCATCAACAACCAAATCGGCTTCACCACGGAGCCGAGCGACGCCCGTTCCAGCCGCTACTGCACCGACATCGCCAAAATGGTCGAGGTGCCGATCTTTCACGTCAATGGCGACGATCCCGCCGCGATGGTGATGGTCACGCAACTGGCCTTGGATTACCGCCAGGCCTTTGGCGACGATGTGGTGATTGACATGCTGTGTTACCGGCGCCGTGGCCACAACGAGGGCGACGAACCGGCCTTCACCCAGCCCACTCTCTACCGTCAACTGGCTGAGCATCCGCAGATTTCGCATACGTTTGCCCAGCGGCTGATCAAAGACGGGGATTTGACGGAAGCGGAAGCGTCCAGCCTCCGTGGCGATTTCCAGAAAAGCCTCGACGAGGCTTTTCTCCGTATCCGCAAGGAAGAGGAGACCCAGAGCGGGTCCGTCAATGAGACGCGCAAACGCAAGCTGCAAGGCTCGACCGCCATTTTCCAGCCGCCCTACTCGTTTGAACCCGCGCCCACGCCCGTGCCGCGCGAGGCACTGGAACAAGTGGCCAAGGCGCTTACGACCATTCCGGAAAACTTCAACGCTGATCCCAAGATCCGCCGTCAGTTTGAACAAAAATGGAGCAATTTCCTGAAGGGTGAAGGCATTGACTGGGGTTTTGCCGAGTCCCTCGCGTTTGGCACACTGCTGCTGGAAGGCACGCCCGTGCGACTCTCCGGCCAGGACTGCGAGCGCGGCACCTTCAGCCACCGCCATGCGGTGCTCTATGACTCCACCAACCGCACGCCCTATGTGCCGTTGATGAACATCGCGCCGACCCAGGAACGGTTCTGTGTCCACAACTCCAGCCTGTCCGAAGCGGCGGTGCTAGGCTTCGACGCCGGCTATGCGATTGATTATCCCGAAATGCTCTGCCTGTGGGAGGCGCAATTCGGCGACTTCGCCAACGGCGCGCAAGTCATCATTGACCAATTCATCACCAGCTCGGAGTCCAAGTGGCAGCGCACCTCGAGCATCACGCTGCTGCTGCCCCACGGCTACGAAGGCCAGGGGCCCGAACACTCCTCCGCCCGGGTGGAGCGATTCCTGCAAGCCTGCGCGGAGAACAACATTCAAGTTTGCAACCTGACGACCCCGGCCCAGTTCTTCCACGTGTTGCGCCGGCAGATGAAGCGCTCCTTCCGCAAGCCGCTCATCATCATGTCGCCCAAGAGCCTCTTGCGCAACAAGGATTGTGTTTCGACCGAGCCAGACTTCACACAGCGTCATTTCCAAGAGATTCTTGATGATCCGGTCCCGGTCGAACGTCCGCAGCGGCTTATTTTTTGCTCGGGCAAGGTTTATTACGATCTCGCCAAGGTCCGGCGTGAAAACAACATCAAGAACACCGCCATTCTGCGCATGGAGCAATTTTACCCGCTCAATGCCGAATTGCTGCAAAACCTGCTCAAGAAATACCAGGGTTTCCGCACGGTCGTTTGGTGCCAGGAAGAACCGCGTAACATGGGCGGCTGGACGTTCATGGCCCCGATCCTCGAGCAATACTGCGGCATGAAACCCGTCTATGCCGGACGCAAGGCCAGCGCCAGCCCGGCCGCCGGCTCCGTCAATGTGCATATAATCGAACAGGACTCCTTGGTCGAACACGCCTTCAATGCGTGAAATCAAAGGCCATCAACCCGCGCCAACCAAGAACCAGGCACTAAGAACCACAGTACCTCATCCACCCCATGACCGACGTAAAAATCCCCGCCCTCGGCGAATCTATCTCCAGTGGCATCCTCGCCAAATGGCATGTCAAGGACGGCGACACCGTCACGCGCGGCCAGGCGCTCTTTGAACTGGAGACGGATAAAATCACCTCCGAAGGCCAAGCCGAGGTCAGCGGACGCATCAGCCTCAAAGCCGCCGTCGGCGCTGAGGTCGGCATCGGCCAAGTCGTGGCCGTGATTGATGAATCCGCGGGTGCGCCAACCGTTCCGGCAGCCGCACCGGAGGCCAAAGCGGAAGCCAAGGCCCCAAAAGCTGATTTGCCCCTTTCGCCCGCCGCCCGTCGTGTGGCCACCGAAACCAGCGTGGATCCCGCCACCGTTGCCGGCACCGGCAAGGGCGGTCGCGTAACCAAAGGCGATTTGCTCGCCGCGGTGGAAACTCCGCCGGCCGCTCCGGCTCCAGCGGCGCCTGCGCCCAAAGCCGCCACCCCCGTGGTGCCAGCGGCTCCCATGACCCCGGTGGCGACTGGCGGGCGCTCGACCCGCTCCAAACTTTCGCCCTTGCGCAAACGCATTGCGGAACGCCTCGTCGCCGCCCAGCAAACGGCCGCCATTCTCACCACCTTTAACGAAGTGGACATGAGCGCGGTCATGGCGCTGCGGAAAAAACTTCAGGAGGACTTCACCGCCCGCCATGGGGTGAAGCTCGGCTTCATGTCGTTCTTCGTCAAAGCGGTCGTGCAGGCCCTCCAGGCGATTCCCGCCGTCAACGCGCAGCTGGAAGGCGATGAGCTCATCCAGAATAATTTCTACGATGTCGGCGTGGCCGTCGGCACCGAACGCGGCCTGCTCGTGCCAGTGGTGCGCGATTGCGACCGCTTGACTTTCGCCGGGATCGAAAAAGCCATCGGCGATTACGCCAAAAAGGCCCGTGACGGAAAAATCAAGATTGATGACCTGCAAGGCGGTGTTTTCACCATTTCCAACGGTGGCATTTATGGCTCGATGCTTTCCACGCCCATCCTCAATCCGCCGCAGAGCGCCATCCTCGGCCTGCACAACATCAAGGAGCGCGCGGTGGTGGTGGACGGCCAGATTGTGATCCGGCCCATCATGTACCTCGCCTTGAGCTATGACCACCGCGTCGTGGACGGCAAAGAAGCCGTCACTTTCCTCAATCACATCAAGCAGGCTATTGAAGATCCCTCCCGCCTGCTCTTCGGCCTCTAATTCAGCGACCCTATTTTTCCATGTCTGACTCTTCCTATGATCTGGTGGTGATCGGCGCGGGCCCTGGCGGCTACGTGGCCGCCATTCGCGCCGCCCAACTCGGCCTGCGCACGGCCGTCGTGGAAAAGGACGGCTTCATGGGCGGCACCTGTCTCAACGTCGGCTGCATCCCGAGCAAGGCCCTGCTCAGTTCAACTGAGTTGTTTCACACTCTCGCGACCCACGGCGAGGTCCACGGCATCAAGGCCGCCGGGCTGGCCTTTGATCTAGGAACGCTGATGCGCCATAAAACCGACGTGGTGGAAAAACTGCGCGGCGGCGTTAAACAAATGCTCGATAAGCGCGGCGTAACCATTGTCCAGGGTCTGGGCCGCCTCGCCGACAGTGGCAAAGCCGTCGAAGTAACACAAGGCGGCGCGAAGCAAACGTTGACCGCGAAGAATATCCTGATCGCGACCGGCTCATCCGCCATCGAATTGCCTTTCCTCAAATTTGACGGCCAAAAAGTGGTGTCCAGCGACGATGCCATCGCCTTCGACACCGTCCCCGGCAAGCTCGTGGTCGTGGGTGGCGGCGCCATTGGCCTGGAGCTCGGCTCCGTCTGGGCTCGCCTCGGTTCGGACGTGACCGTGGTTGAATTCCTCCCACGTATCGCGCCGACCTACGACGAGGATGTTTCGCGCACGGCCCAGCGCCTGTTGCAAAAACAGGGATTGAAATTCGAGCTCGGCGCCAAAGTCACCGGGCTGAAAGTCGAAAACGGACAAACCCTCCTTACCGCCGAACGCGAAGGCAAACCGCTGTCTTTCCCCGCTGACAAGATTCTCGTGGCCGTGGGCCGCCGGCCCAACACCGCCGGGCTCGGCGCAGCCGAAGCCGGCCTGAAGCTCGATGACAAGGGCCGCATCACGGTGGACGACCATTATCGCACCAACCTCGCCGGGGTGTTTGCCATCGGCGACGTCATCACCGGCCCCATGCTCGCGCACAAAGCCGAAGAGGAAGGCATCGCCTGTGTTGAACTCATTACCGGGCGCGCCGGACACGTCAACTACGGCACAGTTCCCAACATCATTTACACCGAGCCGGAAATCGCCTCGGTTGGTTTGGGCGAGACTGAGGCGAAAACGAAGAACATCGCCGTGAAAATCGGCAAGTTCAACCTCGCTGCCAATGGCCGGGCCCTCGCCAGCGATACGCCAGATGGTTTCGTGAAAATCATCGCGGACCCGAAGACCGACCGCCTCCTCGGTGCGCAAATTATCGCGCACAACGCCTCCGAACTCATCGCCGTCGTCACGCCGCACTTGGAATACGGCGGCAGCGCGGAAGATGTCGCGCGCACTTTCTACGCCCACCCGACGATGGCCGAAGCCGTCAAGGAAGCGGCGCTCGCGGTGGACAAGCGGGCGATTCATGCGCTGTGAGTAGTTTCTAGTTTGAGGTTTCGGGTTTTGGGTTAAAATGAACAGTGGTCAGACGGTTTTGTTTCCAAACCTAAAACCGGAAACTCCCAACTCAAAACCCATTCATGATCAATTACGGCACGTTGCTGGGCGCCATCGTGCCGATCTTTCTGGTGATTGGCGCGGGCGCGCTGGCGCGTTTTCTCAAGCTGCTGCCCGTCGAAGCTGAGCAACCATTCACGCGGTTGAACCTCACGCTGCTCTACCCGTGCCTGGTCTTCAGCTACACGCTGGGCAACAATGCCTTGAATGCCCCCGGCAGTCTGTTCGGCGCGCCCGCCTTGGGTTTTGGGGTGACGGTTGCGGGGATGTTTACCGCTTACCGCGTGGCCAAGGCGCTGAATCTGGATGCCCCCGGCCGGCGTACCTTTGCGTTCGTCACCGGCATCAGCAACTACGGCTACATTCCAATTCCGCTCTCGATGATGTTTTTTGATGACGCCACGACCGGCGTGCTTCTCCTCTACGGCGTCGGCGTGGAAATGGCGATCTGGACCGTGGGCGTGCTCATGCTCTCCGGGGAAATTCATCTTGGGCAATTGCGCAAATTAATCAACCCGCCCGTCGTCTGCCTGGCCATCGCCGTGGTACTGAATCTCACGCACACGAGTCACTACCTGCCCGCGCCGCTCAAGGAGACCTTTCGCTTGATCGGAAGTACCGCGATCCCTTTTGCCCTGCTGCTGATCGGCGCGGTGTTGTATGACCTCACGCGCGAAATCAACTGGCTGTCGAATCTCCGCGCGCCCCTGGCTGGGCTGGTGTTGCGCCTGGGGATTTTTCCGGTGGCGTTGCTCGTGCTGGCGGCCTTTCTGCCCGAATCCATGCGCGAAGCCCGCCGCGTGCTCATCCTCCAAGCCGCCATGCCCTGCGGTATTTTTTCCATCGTCATCACCAAATACTACCGGGGCGACACTCCGCTCGCGCTCCGTGTCGTGCTCGTGACCACGCTCGCCGGCGTGTTTCTCATTCCCCTTTGGCTCACCGCCGGTCTGCACTGGTTCGATTTGGATTAGGTCAGTCCTTCTTACACCCCGCCCAGGGGGTTGCGGACCATCGCGACCATGTTGCTGAGATAGTCGTTGAACCACTGATGCAACGACGGGATCGCGAAATACAAGAAAGCGCCCAGTGCCAGCCAGTGACCAAAGGGAACCTCCACGCCAAAGCCCACGGCCGACGGCGCAGCCTCAATCCCTTCACCCTCGGTCGATTTAGCCCCCGATGCAGTCGGGATGGAAGTATTTGCCGGTTTAGCCACAGCGGATTCGTTCGCAGGCGCAGCCGAAGCTGCGGGAGTTTTTCCCGTCATCCGCGCCCAGAGCATCATCGGCACCAAAAAGATAAGCCCGATAAAGGCGCCGCCGATCACCGCGAAGATGGCGCCCTGCCAGCCGCAAAAGGCCCCGATGCAGCCCATCAGCAAAATATCACCGTAACCCATGGCCTCCCGTTTCAGCGCCAGTTCGCCCAGTTCCCGCGTCCAAAAAATGATGGTTGTGCCCGCGGCCACGCCAATCACCGCCATGCCACCACCGCGGAGCATGTCCGCCAACGCAAAACCCGTGGGCTGCAAACCATGCAGTTGCGGGATCAGGCAAGACAGGATGACGCCGACAAACATGCCGCCCACGGTGGTAATGTCCGGCAGAATCATGTGGTCGATGTCAATCAAGGCGCCCATCAGTAGCAGCGAGAAAAAGATCATCCCCGGCAGCGCCACGGACAGCGGCAGGACCGCCGCCAGATAGACAAACACGCCGGCCGTCACCGCCTCGACGAGGGAATAGCGGATGCTGAATTTTTGTCCGCAGCAGCGCGCCCGCCCGCGCAAAATAAACCAGCTGAAAATCGGGATGTTATCGAACCACCGGATGGGCTTGCCGCAGATGCAATGTGAACCCGGCGTCACGATGGATAGTCCCGCCGGGATGCGCAGAATGCAGACATTTAAAAAACTGCCCACGCAGGCCCCCAGGCCAAAAAACCAGAAATGCAGCACCCATGGGTGCTCGATGCGCATGTCAGTCAAAAAGCGATGAAGGTGATCAAGCATGGCGAGGGGGCAGGCCGAGGGCGCGGCAGGCGGCTTCCATCATGGTCTGGGCCGGGGCGGTCGCGCCAGTCCAGATTTCCAGGGATCGCGCGCCCTGCCAGACCAACATGCCGAGGCCGTCCGCCGCCGGCAAATGGCGGGCGCGGGCCGCCGCGACGAAAGGCGTGGCGCCATCGCGCCGGTAAATCATGTCGAGCACGCAGGCGCCGGCGCCGAGCACGGCCACATCCAACGGCACGGGGTCATCGGCTTTCAAGCCCGCGGCGGTGGCGTTGACGACCACGACATCGTCGGGCCATTCGTCCACTGGCGGCACGGCGAGATCGAAGCCGCGCGCCCGACCTGCCGGATCAAGGGGTATGAGTTGCGTGATCAATTCGTCGAGTTTGTCTGCGCTGCGGTTGCCGATCCACAGTGTCGCGCAACCATCCCGCAGGCACTGCACCGCCGCCCCGCGCGCCGCCCCGCCCGCGCCCAGGAGCACCACCGCGGCATCTTTCAACTCGACCCCCAAATCGCGCCGCAAGGCCTGGGCCAGACCGTAGCCGTCGGTATTATGACCGCGCCAGCGACCGTCGGGCAGCGCCGCCAGCGTGTTGACCGCGCCCATCGCGCGCGCCTCGTCGTCCATTTCATCAATCAGCCCGAGTGCCTGCACCTTGTGCGGCACGGTGAGGTTCACGCCGCAAAAACCGCGCTCATGCAGCCAGCCCAACGCGGGCCGCAGCCGCTCCGGCTCGACATCAAATTTAAAATAACCCCACCCGTTCAAGGCCGGCTGCCCGGCCTGCAATTGCGCCAGCGCCGCATTGTGCATCTCGGGGCTGACGGAGTGCGCCACCGGATGCCCCAGCACCGCCAGCGAGGGCGCGGCGCGCTCCCAATGAGCCAATGCCTCCAGCCCGTAAACCTCAAGTGGGTTCGGCGTGACGGCGGTAGGCAAGTTCGAACTCATGGACGAATTCCGCAAACAGTTTGGCTTTGGTGTGATCGCGCGACGCGGTGTATTGGTTGACGAGATTGCGGCAGCACCGCGCCAGTACTTCGCCGACGGGCGTCGGCATCAGCGCCATCGGGTCAAACGGCATTTCGAGGCGGCGGTAGTACTCGCGCACATCATCCTCGCCACGAAACAGGCCGCGCTCGTAGGCATCAATGAAAAACGGCTCGTCGTCGGTGAAACAGCCGACCATGAACCGTCCCGGCAGGCCTATGGGTTCGAGTTCCACATTGCACCGTTGGCCGACCAAAAGATAGATGGCGGACAATGTCAGCGGCACGCCGCGGCGGCGCTGGATGGCCTGGTTGAGGAAACTGTTGCGCGGATCGTGGTAATTTTCCGCGTCACCCCGAAAGCCCAATTCGTGAAACAGGACGCGATTGATGACCAGACACTTTTCTCGTGCGGTAGCCGGTGAAAGCAGCAACTGCCGGCAGCGCGTCGCTGCGTTGTCCAGAAAACCGTGCGTTTCCGCCGGGCCGAGCGCGGGGAAAATGGTGCGCTCAAGCAGCAAGAGGCCGGTTTCCAATTCGTAATTGAACGAGCGGATAAAATTAAAAAAGGTGGCGACGGTGTCTTCCCCGCCCAATTCGCGCAGAAACCGGCGTGCGTGCGGCGCCAGGGTTGGGCCGCCGTCCTCCGCCGTTTGCCGCAAAAAAACCAGCCCCGGCTCGCCCAATTCCTTGAAATGCTCCAGCAATGCCTCGCGGACCTGCGGCGCCGTGTCGTCCAGCAACCGGCGCAAGGCCTCGGCATTGACAGCAGGCTGGGCTTCGATGGTCATCGCCGGAGATTAAAGCACAGACGCCGGGCCATCGCAATCTTGAACCGGCAAAGGGCAGTGCGGCCATTGGAAACAGCGGGCTGAGGGCAGCGCGCCCCACCTGCGCAAATTTCTTTGGGTAGGACGGTCTGCCCTCGGCCCGCCGTCTTGATGTCATTAATCCAAAACGCCCATCCACGTTCCGCACAAGAAATTTACGGCTCCTCTTTGCGCAGAATAATCTCGCGGGCTTTTTCCAGGCGCGCGCGCTCCTCGTCCGTCAGGCTGGCAAAACCGGAGCGGCTGATTTTATCCAAAATCGCATCCACTTCGCCCGCGGGCGTCGGGCCTGCCGGACTACGGCGGACGCCTCCCTCCGGATCGGGCAACACGCGCAATTTTGGTCGCCAGCGCGTCAGCCAGCGCAGGGAAAATGCTGGCGCATTGCCCCCGCGCCGCAGCCAAGTGATGTAGCCCCATGCAATTAAACACTCACCCCAAAGAATGCCCAAAGAAACGATATTGTGAGCCGCCAACGCCATGAGCGAGCCCGCCGCCACGCAGGCAAAGGCAAACCATTTCAACGGTACCCAGCCGAAGTATTCGATGTTCGGGTACAGTGTGGCGAAGGCGATGAGCAGGCCCGCCAGAATTTCGTAGTTCCCCCTCAATTCGCCGCCGAACTGCATCCCGCTCAATCCGAACAATCCCAGCCCCACTACTGGCTGGAAAAAAACCAAAAGCGCAAACAAGGTCAGCAAACGGGCCCGCCCCAGGTACTTCTCCACTTCGATGCCCCAGAAATACAGGCACATGATGCCAAACGGCGCAAAAAAACTCAATTCGTTGATCAATGAATACGTCAACGGCTGCCATACCGCGCCATGCATGAAGCGATAAGGACTAAAGGTAAAAATACCGAGATCCCACCGACCGGATTCCACGACCGCGACCAAGACAAACCCCGCCGTGTAGAGGACCGCGAGGAGGGTCGTCACATAGACCGGCACCTTGCCCCACCAAGTGAGGGGCTGGTTGTCCCGATAATTCGGCAGGTAGTCCATAAACCCTGCCCTTCTAGGCCATTCCGCGGCCCCGGGCAAACGTTTTGCCAAGGCCCCCTGGCCTCAATGGGGCGCTGAGGAAAAAATGGAGCCGAGAATCGGACTTGAACCGACGACCCGCGCATTACGAATGCGCTGCTCTACCAACTGAGCTATCTCGGCCTGGTGGGTTCCGCCAAGGGCTGGCGCAACACCGCCAAGCGTTAATCCATACCCGCCCCGCCCCGCCCACGCAAGCCGTATTTGGCACGGGCGACCCTCCTCCTCTCACTCCACTTCGCGCAATTGGATGGCGTCGATGACTTTCTTGCCCATGAGGACGTTGGTCACGACGGTCAGCCAGTCGCCCTTCTCAGCCCAGCCTTGGCGCTTGAGATAATCGAACGAGTCCTGGATCGTTTTCTCCGGGTCGGCGGAGAATTCCATCAGGAAGGGCTCGACGCCCCAGTGCAGCAGCAATTGCTTGAACACGGGCTCGACGTCCGTAAACGCATAAATGGGGCAGCGGTGCGAACGCAGGGCGGAGAGGATGGCGGGCAGGTTGCCGTTGCGGGTGAAGACGACGACGCCGCAGCGCCCGGTTTCCTGGGCCAGCTTCATGGCCGCAGCCAACAGCTTGTCTTTGTGGGATTTTAATTGCAGCGGCGGCAGCGAGTAAAATTCCCCGCTCAGTTCCAGCCGGTCAATGATACGCTTCATGGTGTCCACGCACTCGAGCGGGTACTTCCCGCTGGTGGTTTCGCCGGAGAGCATGATGCAGTCGGCCTGCTCGAGCACGGCATGGGCGATGTCGGTGACCTCCGCGCGCGTGGGCACGGGCGAATGAATCATGGACTCGAGCATGTGCGTGGCGACGATGACGGGCCGGCGGTGCGCGATGCATTTTTGAATCGCCCGGTGCTGGATGATGGGCAAGTCCTCAAACGGGCACTCAATCCCCAAATCCCCGCGCGCGACCATCAAGCCGTCGGAGGCGCTGACGATTTCGTCGAGATTGGCGATGGCGGACTGGTCTTCAATTTTGGCGATGATTTTCGCGCGAGAATGATGGTCGGTCAAAAACCGCCGCAGCAAATCGAGGTCGTTGGCCTCGCGCACAAAGGACAAGGCGAAAAAGTCCACGCCCGCCGCAATACCGACTTCAATATCCAGCCGGTCCTTTTGGGTGAGCGCGGGCAAGTTTACTTTCACGCCGGGCAAATTGATGTGTCGGCGGCTGGTCATAAGACCTTGGATGGCCACGCGGCAACGGAGGCGCCCGGGATGCTTTTCGAGCACCAGCATGCGAATCAGCCCGCTGTCCACCAGCACGGTCTGGCCGGTCTCGACGTCCATGGGCAGGCCGCGGTAATTCACCGCGACGTGCTCGACGCCGTCGCCCGCGGGCGCGCCTTCTTCGGTGATAAAGTCAAACAATTGCCCCACTTTTAATTGGACGGGAGCGGGGACATCACCGGTGCGGATTTCCGGCCCCTTCACGTCCATCATGATTGCGATATGGCGACCGATGCGCGCACAGGTGGCCTTGATGCGGCGGATGACCGTGCGCGTCCACTCGTGGTTGGCATGGGCCATGTTCAACCGGCACAGGTCCACCCCGGCCCGGATCATTTTCTCGAGCATTTCCTCGCTCTCCGTGGCCGGGCCGAGCGTAAAGGTGATTTTGGTATGCTGGAGGGCGCGGCGCATGGTAGGAGGCTGCCTAAGACTAGCACATTCAATGCCCCAAACCGGGGCCAGCCCCTTTTTAATTGAACATGTAAAAATCCGGCGTCGTTTTACGCCAAAAAAGAGGCCCGGACAGTCTGCAAAACGTCTGCGCAAGGTTTATAGCATACCCTACTCCATGAACTCCACCCCTTCCACTCCGGCCCATCCGCTCGTGGCGTGTACTGCCGACTGCACTATGGCTGCCATTGCGGCCATCGTTTTCAGCACCAGCCTGCTGGCATTGCAAAAGACAGCTCTGCTCATGAGTGGACAACTCGCCGGTGTGAGCCTCCTAGCCCCTTTGAGGGGGCCGCTAACTTATCCCGTGGATCCTCCCGTCCTCTCGCTCACTCCCGAGGTGGTTCTGGCCAACCGCGCCACCGTGCTTTTCCTCATCGCCTCTGCCGTCTTGCTGACTCATGCACTGGCTAAACTCACGCAGCGGCTGCATCGGATGCTGAACATTCGTGATTTTTAGACTTCCGCCAACCGCAGCATGGCCATGGCGCACACGGTGGGGTCCACGACTTCGATTAAAAAACGCCGGCCATTTTCGCCCAGACTCGCAAAAGTCTGGCGCACGAGGGCGACGTCGTTGCACTCGCGGGACAGGTGCGCGAGAAACACGCGCCGCCAGGAGGCACCCTCCGTGGTGCTCAACAGTTCGTGCGCCGCGGCGTTCGACAAGTGGCCGTGGCGGCTGCGGATGCGCTGCTTGAGCGCCCAGGGGCGGCGCTGGTCGCGCTCGAGCAAGTCGGGATCGTAATTCGATTCGAGCACGAGGACGTCGGCATCCCGAATACGCTCGCGCACGAGTTCGGTAACATGGCCCAAGTCCGTGCACCACGCCACCCGCCGCCGCGGGGAAAATTCCGTCCCATCGCCGGCCGCAAAAAGATAACCCACCGGGTCGGCGGCGTCGTGCGGCAGTGAGAAACTAGTGACATCGACATCACGAAAGGTAAAGGTCGTGCCGGTTTCGAAGAACTGCCAGGCCGGGCGAAAACGCAGGCGTTCCTGGACGGCCCGGGCGGTTTCACGGTTGGCAAAGACCTGGATGTGCGGGTGGCGCGCCAGGCCGGTCAACCCGCCCGAGTGGTCGGAATGCTCGTGGGTGAGGAAAATGGCGTCGATGGCGGCGAGATTCAGGTGCAGCGGGCGCAGGAGTTCGTCGAGCTTGCGGACGGGAAAACCGGCATCAATGAGCACGCGGCAGCCGGGCGTCGCCAGGACGGCGCAATTGCCGGAGCTGCTGCTGCCCAGAATGCAAAAATTCACGCCATCGCTCATGGGCCTCATTGATAGGCCCGGCGGCCCGCCGCGCAATGCGAATCGGTGGATTTCACCGGAATGGATTTTTTAGACAGAATGAACGGAATTTCTAAGAATGAAGAAGAACGCGGGGAGGAACTCCTCCATTCGATAAATTCGGTTAATTCTGCCCAAAAAAACCTTCGCTCAAAAAATATTTCGTTTTGCCCTTGCGCAACCGTACCATCTGTACTATATATAATAGTACATATGTTGCCGTTTTCCATTGAATTGCGCCCCGGCCTGCCGCTTGCCGAGCAGGTGGTTTTCGCGGTGAAGAAGGCCGTCGTCTCCGGCCAATTGCAGGTTGGCGACAAATTTCCCTCGGTGCGGCAGTTGAGCCAGGAGCTGCGCATCAATCCCAACACCGCCCACAAGGTTGTGGCCGCACTGGTCAGCGAAAACGTGCTCATCAGCACGCCGGCCGTCGGCACCATCGTCGCCGCGCCGGTGGCCGGGAGCCGCCGCGAGCGCTCGGCCCTCCTCGGCGCGGAGCTCGAGCGCATCATCGTCGAGGCCAAAAAATTTGGTTTCTCCCTCGCCGACGTGCAAGCCGCCGTCACCGACCATTGGCGCAAACTTTCCGAACCTTCCAAATCATGAATGCCATCGAAACGCACGGTTTGACGCGGCGCTACGGCCGGTTCGAAGCCGTCAACGGGCTCAGCCTCGCGGTTGCCCACGGGCGCCATTTACGCCCTGCTGGGCCCGAACGGCGCGGGCAAGACCACCACCATCAAGGTGCTGATGAACCTGCTTGAGCCCACCGCGGGCTCGGCGACAGTGCTCGGCGTGGATTCGCGGCGACTTGGCCCGCGCGATCTGGCCCGCATCGGGTATGTGGCCGATGGCATGCCGCTGCCCGACTGGATGACTTTGCAAGTGTTTCTCGATTACTGCCGGCCGTTTTATCCAACGTGGGACCGCGATCTGGAAAATAAACTGGCCGCAAAATTCGAGCTACCGTTAGAGCGCCGCCTGAAACATTTTTCACGAGGGATGAAGATGAAAGCCGCGCTCATCGCCGCCCTCGCCTATCGCCCCACGCTGCTCGTGCTCGACGAACCCTTCAGCGGCCTCGATCCGGTAGTGCGCGACGATTTCATCCGCGGCGTCCTCGAAGTTTCCTCCCTCGGCGACTGGACGGTGTTTCTGTCCTCCCACGACATCGAGGAAGTCGAGCGCCTGGCCGATTGGATCGCCGTACTCGAACAAGGCCAACTGCGTTTCGCCGAACCGCTCGATTCACTTCTGCGGCGCTTCCGGCGCATTGAAGTAACTTGCCTATGAGGAATCGGGCAACCTCGTTCGATTTATAGACTCACGCTACATTGAAGGCGAAACGGAACGCCATTGCGCGGAAGCTTTTCCCGGCGCGACCGTCACGGTGCAACCGCTGCCGCTGCGCGAAATTTACCTCACCCTGGCTCGCAACCGGGCCGCAACCACCGAGCAACGTCATGAATAAACTCATCTGGCATATCGTTAAGAAAGCCTTCCGCCGCTTCCGGCTCGCCTTGGGTATCTGGTGGTTATTGATCCTGATAAAATTATTCCTGCACACGGAAGAGTATGCCCGCAACTTGGCCGCGGGGGATTCCACAGGCGTTCAGGGGGCCACAGCGGCCTATCTTTGGGGACGCATACCAGAACCTGTCCTGGTCACCGGCCCAGTTTTTCTCTGGCTCGCCGATTTCTGCCTGACCTTCTTCCTCGTGACCAACGTCATTCAGGAAGATACGCCCATTGGCGACCGCGCCTTTTGGCGCACTCGTCCAATGTCCGGCGCCAGCCTCTTCGTCGCCAAAGCGCTCTTTATCGGACTCGCAATTTACGCCATGCCGGTGGCGATGGAATTCGTCTCGGCGCAGGCGATGGGAGTCGGGCAGCCCGATGTTTTGGGCGCACTGCGCTTTTTGGTGGCCCTGCAAGTAGGCTGGGTGGCGGTGCCGTTGCTGTTTGCGGTGCTCTGGCGACGCCTACTCCTGGGCGTTCTCAGTGTATTTCTGCTAGCCGCGATTCCGTCTATCCTGACGGCCCTGCTCAATGCTCTGGCACCGAACCAGGAACTGGCCTTTGGCTGGACGGCGATCACGTTGCCGATCCTTTATTCCCTTTTGCTCGCTACCAGTCTGGCCACAGCGGTGTGGATGTACATTTTTCGCGGTCGCTTGGGCGCCTTTATGATCTTTGGCTTCAGTGTGACCCTGGCCTATTTGCTCGGCCTTAACTGGGCTCCGCAATCCCCGTCAGCCTGTTTATCGGCTTCTATCCCTATTTGCTCGCCCTCGGATCGCTGGCCGCCCTCTGCACCCGCCTCTTTGGGCAGAGATGGCCATGCCCGGACGACACCTCCGTATTCAACTAACCCGGCGCATGAGTGTAGTAATTTTTCCCTTTAAAGCTTAATCCTCTGTTCGGCGAGAAATCCACTGCGGTCACTCGTTGTCGCCTGCCCCACCGCGCGTTTGACAGTCAAGGGCTTCTGGGTATAGTTTGGCGGTTTCCGCGCATGAACTCCAACCACCGCGACTCCGCCCCCGCCACGCCAGCAACCTCTGGGGAAACCCCGGCAGCTCCGCTGCGCCGCACCTATGACCCGGCCTTCAAGGTCACCTCCGCCTACCGGGCCAGCCTGCCGGATGCGCAGAACGCGACCATCGCGGAGATCCAAGGCGCGCAGGTGCCCATCCTCCAGGTCGGCATTTCGGGCTTCCGCCTGCCGTTGCAATTTCTCACCGCCGCCTGCAAGCAAGTCTCGCTGGAGACGACCGTGACCGGCACCGTCTCGTTGGATAGCGAGCACAAGGGCATCAACATGTCGCGCATCATGCGCGTGTTTTACGAGTTCAAGGACCGGGTGTTCACGCCCAACCTGCTCGAGGAAGTTTTGCTGCGCTACAAACAGGAGCTCGGCAGCACGCGCGCGCAACTGCGGCTCGATTTTAATTATCCGCTCCTGCGCCCGGCGCTGCGCAGCGGCCTGGAGGGCTACCAGTACTACACGGTGGCGTTTGAAGGCGCGCTGTGCGACCTCAACTGGTTTCGCCAGTACATCCACTTCGATTTTGTGTATTCCTCCGCGTGCCCCTGCTCGGCCGACCTCACCGAGCACGCCCGCGACACGCGGCAGGTTTACGGCATTCCGCACTCCCAGCGCAGCAAGGCCCGCCTGAGCGTCGAAGTCCAACCCGGTTGCAACCTCGCCGTGGAAGACCTGCACAAGCATTGCCTCGACGCGCTGCAGACGGAGACGCAGGTCTTTGTCCGCCGCGAAGATGAGCAGGCCTTTGCGGAGCTCAACGGCGCGTTTCCCAAATTTGTCGAGGACGCCGCCCGGCTGTTGTTTGAGCGCCTCGACGGCGACGCCCGCATCCGCGATTTCCAAATCGCCTGCGCGCACCTCGAATCACTGCACTCGCACAACGCCGTCGCGGTCATCGCCAAGGGCCTGCCCGGCGGCTTCGCGGCGGACTTCTCGGATTTCAAAAATCTCGTTTGCTAAAGCATGGCGGATTTTGTCCGAGGCAAGGCCTGGCGCCGCATTCTGCGGCCCCGCAGAACAGACCCTGTGAAGATGGCCGTGTTTTATTGAGGAGGTGTGACCAAATCAGTCACCCCACCGCCTGCGGCCCGGCAACAAACGCGCCCACGGCCCCTGACGGGACCGTGGGCGGTTCGACGCGCAAGCAGCGCGGAATTACAAAGCCGAGGGGCCAGCCTCGTCGGTGCGGATCCGGATGGCCTGCTCCAGCGGCAGGACAAAGATCTTGCCGTCGCCAATCTTGCCGGTTTTAGCGGCGTCCGCGATGGCTTTAACCACCGGGCCGACGCGCTCAGGCGTGACAGCGACCTCGAGTTTGACTTTAGGAAGGAAGTCCACCGTGTATTCACTGCCACGGTAGATTTCCGTATGGCCTTTTTGCCGGCCGAAGCCCTTGACCTCAGTCACGGTCATGCCTTCCACGCCAGCGGCGTGCAGGGCGGTTTTGACCTCCTCGAGCTTGAACGGTTTGATGATGGCGATGATGAGTTTCATGCGTTAATCCTTTCGGAACTGGGTTGAATTTTGGATTGAGAGGAAATAAAGGGGCTTTAAGCGCAGGCCGCAAGCCCCCGTTGGGTTTAGTCGAGGATATAGCCCTCTTCGCCGTGTTCGGAGGTATCCAGGCCGGCGTCTTCGACTTCCGGCGTGGGGCGCAGGCCGACGAGGGCCTTGGTGATGAAGGCGATGACCACGGTGCCGATGACGGCCAGCAGCAGGGTGATGACCATGGCTTCGATTTGGGCGACCGGCGAGTGGAACATGCCATCGTTCGCCACGATGTCGGCGAGGCCGTTCTTCTTGGTCACCCCGTCGGTCACCAGGTTGCTATTGACGGCCTTGTTCACCAGCAAGCCGGTCAGGAAGGCGCCCATGGTGCCGCCGATGGCATGCACCCCGAAGGTGTCCAGCGCGTCGTCGTACTTGAACATGGGCTTGAACTTCACGCACATGAACCACGGCACCGCGCCGGCGAGCACGCCGATAATCACCGCCCCGGTGACATCCACAAATCCGCACGCCGGGGTGATGACCACCAGGCCCGCCACCGCGCCCGAGCAAAAGCCCAACACGCTCGGCTTGCCCTTGGTCACGTATTCAATCATCGGCCAGGTGAAGGAGGCCACCGCCGTGGCCATCGTCGTGGTCAGGAAGGCGTTGGAGGAAATCCCGTCCGCCGCCACCGCGCTGCCGGCGTTAAAGCCGTACCAACCCACCCACAGCATCCCCGTGCCGATCATGCACAACACCATGCTGTGCGGGGCCATGTTGACTTTGCCGTGGCCAAGCCGCGGCCCGAGAATCAAACAGAGGACCAGCGCCGACCAGCCCGAGGACATGTGCACTACCGTGCCGCCGGCAAAGTCCATCGCCGGAATCTTGGCATCCGCGTTCCATACGCCGTTCATCAGGCCGTTGCCGCCCCAGACCATGTGGGCCAGGGGAAAGTAAACGATCAGCATCCAGAGGGTCACGAACACCAGGATGGCCGAGAACTTCATGCGCTCGGCAATCGCCCCGACGATCAACGCCGGGGTGATGATCGCGAACATCATCTGGTACATCGAAAACACGTTCTGCGA